>Ga0209026_1000087_pt1 | contig 184044 bp, 173 predicted proteins | sample AraplaCL_Col_mCL_FD_184262 | JGI IMG/M metagenome (GOLD analysis project Ga0209026, IMG submission 184262) | Arabidopsis root microbial communities from the University of North Carolina, USA - plate scrape CL_Col_mCL (SPAdes) (version 2) | ecosystem: Host-associated > Plants > Roots >... | reverse complement strand
TTTAGCCGTTCCTGCAAGACGTGCAGACGCTTTCCCCAGACAGCAGTGGGCTTTCGCCGGAATGACGACGGGGCTATTGGCGATCGCACACAAAAATGGCGAGCCCGCTGATTTTGCTCAACATATCTGGCAAAAAAACGTGGGGATATTTCAGGGTGCAAACCCCAACATCGGTATCTACATGATTCGATGTTGGGGTTTGCACCCCAACCTACGGGCTGAGCAAGGTGGTGGCGATACCGAAAGCGATCGCCATGACCACTGCGACCGCCACGCACGCACTACCGATGCGAATACGCCGCGCGTCGATGCGCGGAACCAGCCGCCACAAGGCGATCACGCCGGTCAACATCGATACCACCAAGGCTGCGCGAAACGCTCCACTGGCGATCAAGGGTCCGAACGGTGGACGCGTCACGCCGACATGGGCGGCCGCTACCGCGCCCAGCAACAGCGTCAGCAAGCTCCAGATCAGACAGGCCAGATAGGTGCGGTTGAACACCACTGGCGCGCCTTCGTTCCAGCGCAACACCAGCCAGGCGATCACGCTGGGCACGATCGCGCCGACGCTGCCGTAGAGCACCCACCAGATCAGGCTGCTGAGCAGTGCGAGAAAACCCGTCATGGTTTTTCCTTCAGGCCGATGCGGTTCAACAGCTTGTCCATCAACCACGCGGGGCCGACCAGCAGATAGGCCAGGTCGGTAAAGAAACTCGGCCGCCGTCCTTCAAACAGATGGCCGATGAACTGGCCGATCCACGCGGCGACGAAAACGCCAGCCGCCAGCCAGCGCATCGATGCTGGTGTCGATCGTTCGAACACCCATGCGCAGATCAATGCGAAGAGCGCCAGCGCAATCAGCAATGCCGCGCCCAGGCGATGCGAGCGCTTCCAATACCACGCAAACGCCAGCACGATCGTGAACACCGCCCACGCGCCAGGTTTCAATAGCGATGACGGCACCGGAGCCGTCCATAGCAGGGCAAGTGCGCTCCACACGATCAGCGGCACGCAGATCCAGTGCAGCAGGCGATTGATGGGGTGCTGGTGATCCTGGCTGTAGCTGTCGAGCCAGTCGCGCATGCTGCGTTGATCGGAAGCGAGCGCCATCAGTGCGCCGAACTCCTGGAAAAGAGATTGAGCACCAGCACGCCGGCGACGATCAGCCCGATCCCGCAGATCGCTGCCGCATCCAGCTTCTGCTTGAACAGCACCACGCCGATCAAGGCGATCAACGCGGTGCCGGCGCCGGACCAGATCGCATAGGCAATGCCGAGCGGCACGCTGCGCAGCGCCAGGCTCAGGCAATAGAACGCGACGCCGTAGCCGGCGACCACCACGATGCTGGGCAGCAGTTGGCTGAAGCCGCTGGAGGCCTTCAGCGCGCTGGTGCCGATGACCTCGGCGATGATCGCAAGGCCGAGATAGGCCCAGGGACTCATGCGCTCAGTCCAGGGTGATGCCGGCCAGACGCTGCAGCGCCTCGGCGTACTTGGCGGACGTGCCGGCGATCACTTCGCCAGGCACGCGCGGGCCAGGGGCTTTTTTGTTCCAATCGAGGGTTTCCAGATAGTCGCGCACGAATTGTTTGTCGTAACTGGGCGGACTGATACCCACCTGATACTGATCCGCAGGCCAGAAACGCGAGGAATCGGGCGTCAGCATTTCGTCCATCACGTACAGCTTGCCGTCCTCGTCGGTACCGAATTCGAACTTGGTGTCGGCGATGATGATGCCGCGCTCGGCCGCATATGCCGCCGCCCATTTGTAGATGGCCAGGGTCGCGTCGCGCACCTGTTCGGCCAGTTCCTGGCCGACCGCGGCGATCACGGCGTCGAAGCTCACGTTTTCGTCGTGATCGCCCACCGCGGCTTTGGTCGATGGCGTAAAGATCGGCTCCGGCAATTGCTCGGCCTGGCGCAAGCCGGCCGGCAGCTTGATGCCGCACAGCGAGCCGGTCGCCTGGTAATCCTTCCAGCCCGAGCCAATCAGATAGCCGCGTGCGATCGCTTCCACCGGCACCGGCTTCAGCCGCTTGGTGACGACGGCGCGCTTGCGGTACAGCGCCACGTCCGTGCCCGACGGCAGCACTTCTTCCAGCGGCGTATGCAGCAGATGGTTGGGCACGATGTGCGCGGTCTTGCCGAACCAGAAGTTGGAAATCTGCGTCAGCATTTCGCCCTTGCCGGGAATCGGATCAGGCAGCACCACGTCGAAGGCGGACAGGCGATCAGTCGCCACGATCAGCAGTCGGTTGCCGGACAACGCGTAGACGTCGCGCACCTTGCCGCGATGGATCAGCTCCAGGCCGGGCAGGTTCGATTGCAGCAGGGTGGTGGGCACGGTGCGCTCCGATGGGTGTGACAAGCCCGCTATTGTACCGGTGGCCGCTGCTAGAATCGGTGGCTTTGATGCCTGTGTGCTCCTGATGCGATTCGTATTGATCGCGGCACTCGGTTTGACCTGTGCCCTGCCAGCGCTCGCCGCCGATCTGCCGCCCAAGCCGGTGCGGCTTGGCTTGTGCGCGGCCTGCCACGGTGAAACCGGCATGGCGCAGATGCCCGGCGCGCCCAACCTGGCGGGCCAGCGCCTGGACTACTTGCGCAAGGCCTTGCAGGACTACCGCGATGGCACGCGCAACGTAGCGCTGATGCGCACGGCGATCGGCCCGCTCAGCGAGGCGGAGCTGGATCAACTGGCGCGCTGGTACAGCGCGCAAACCCCTCAACCACAGGCCGCCACGCGTCCATGAGCTACACCTATACCTTCTGGTTCGCCATGGCGGGCCTGCTGCTTGGCCATGGCTTCGTCGGCATGGGCGTGGGCGGCATCATCGGCTTCGTGCTCGACAACCTGCGCTACAGCCAGCGGCGCAGCGCCATTCCGGAAGCCGGCGGCTACATCGCGCCGCTGTTTGCCCTGCTTGGTGCGATCGCCAAATCCGATGGCCGTGTCTCCGAAGCGGAAATCGCCACCGCCGAGCGCGTCATGGCGCGCATGGGGCTGACTGGAGACGTGCGCCAGCAGGCGATCGGGGCCTTCAACAAGGGCAAGCAGCCGGAATTCGACGTAACCGGCCCGATCAATGCGCTGCGCCAGTGGGTGGGCTTGCGCCGCGATCATGCGTTTCCGTTGCTCGACGTGGTGATCGAAACGGTGCTGGCCGAAGGCAGCCCGTCGCCGGAAAAGATGGCGATCCTGCGCCAGCTCGCCTTCGCCCTGCGCATCAGCGACATGGAGCTGATGGCGCTGATGGCGATGAAAGGCTACGTGTGGCAGGGCGCGGCCGGCGCGCGCGGGCGTGCCTACGGACCTGGCAGCGGTTACGTGCCGCCGCAGCGGAACACCCAGGGGCCGGATCCCTACGCCGTACTCGGCGTCACCCGCGAGGCCGACGAGCGCACCATCAAGCGCGCGTATCGCAAGCTGATTTCCGAACACCACCCCGATCGCCTGGGCGACCTGCCGGAAGAGATGCGCAAGCGGGCCGAAGCGCGCGCCAGCGAGATCAATGCGGCGTACGAGCGGATCCAGGCCGAACGCGGGTTCAAATAGCGGAACGAGGGCGATCCCTATCCCGCTAGAATGGCCGCTCCCCTCGCGCGTGCGTTCAAGTCATGAGCAGACAATCCCCCGTCATCGCCCCTTCCATTCTCTCCGCCGACTTCGCGCGACTGGGCGAGGACACCGCCAAGGTGCTGGCCGCGGGCGGCGACTGGGTGCACTTCGATGTGATGGACAACCATTACGTGCCCAATCTCACCATGGGGCCGATGGTGCTCAAGGCGCTGCGCGACTACGGCATCAGCAAGCCGATCGACGTGCACCTGATGGTGAAGCCGGTGGACCGCATCGCGCCGGATTTCGCCAAGGCGGGCGCCAGCCTGATCAGCTTCCATCCGGAAGCCAGCGAACACGTGGATCGCACCATCGGCCTGATCAAGGACGCCGGCTGCCAGGTGGGTCTGGTGTTCAACCCGGCCACGCCGCTCAACTGGCTCGATCACGTGCTGGACAAGCTGGACCTGGTGCTGATCATGTCGGTCAATCCCGGCTTCGGCGGCCAGAAATTCATCCCACAGGCGCTGGAAAAGCTGCGCCGCGTGCGCCGGCTGATCGACGAGAGCGGCCGCGCCATCCGCCTGGAGATCGACGGCGGCGTCACCGCGGACAACATCGGCGCGATCGCCGCGGCCGGCGCCGATACCTTCGTGGCCGGCTCGGCCATCTTCGGTGCGCACGACTACCAGGCGGTGATCGGGAAAATGCGCGCTGCGATCGGGTAAGGCGGGGCTGCGCACATAAGAAACCCGGCGCAGGGGGAAGTCTGCACCGGGTTGGAGGGGCGTCGGAAAGACGCTAGAGGAGACACCATCGGCAGGTCATCCTGTGTGTGCCTGAAGGACGGGAGGCTCGGCCGTCAAACAGGCTTGGGCAGTTCCACGGCAATGGACTATGTGCCTGCCATGTCATCGGACCGGGCTGTTTTCGAATGGTTCCCGCCAGACAAAAAAATCCCCTCCGATGAGGGAGGGGCAGGAACGACCAGAGGACCATCGTGCGCGGGAATGGCTTGGTGGTGCGGGTTGCGGGACGTCATTGGCCGGGTGGCGCGACCGGTGCACGTCCTTGCGCGCCGGCCGCGCCCATGCCTTCCACGGCAGCTTCACGCAAAACTCAGTGCAGGCTCATCAGTGCGGCCAACAGCAGCGAGCCGATCGCCAGCACTACGCGCAGCGGCTCGAAGCTGCGCAGTTCGGCATTGGGATCGATGGAGGGATCGGCGCGCATCGGGATCAGGCTCGTGCTGTTCGGGTTGGGCCTATCACACACCCGCCCAAGGCGCGGCTACCGACAGGGCAAGGGCGATCGGCCGACGGAATGTGGCAGAACGCGGGCAAGCCACGCGCCCGGCTTGCGCGACGCCCTGACCTCATAGCACGCTGCGCATCCGAGCCTGCTTAATGCCTTGGCGCCGCTCGCCTAGCCCCTGAGTAGCTGCCATGCGGCCGCGCGCGGCTTGGCCAGACAGCCAGTCTGGCGCTGCGCCACGTGCGACCGCCTGACAACTACTCAGGAACTGGACGAACCACGCCCAGGCATCAAGCAGGCTCTAACTCACGAGGAATCCACATGGGCCGCAGCATCGCCATCGTCGAAGACGAACCCCTGATCCGCGCCAATTACGTCGAAGCCCTCAACCGCTTCGGCTACGACACGCGCGGCTACGGTTCGCGGCAGGACGCCTCCAGCGCCTTCGGCGTGCGCCTGCCGGAACTGGTGATCATCGACATCGGCCTGGGCGACGAGCCCGAAGGCGGCTTCGACCTGTGCCGCGAGCTGCGCGCGAAATCGGCCACGCTGCCGATCATCTTCCTCACCGCGCGCGATTCGGATTTCGACGTGATCTCCGGCCTGCGCCTGGGCGCCGACGATTACCTGAGCAAGGACACCAGCCTGCATCAGCTGGCCGCGCGCATCGCCGCGCTGTTCCGGCGCATCGAATCGCTGAAGGCGCCGGCCTCCAGTGAAACCGTGATCGGGCATGGGCCGCTCAAGCTCGAATCCGAGCGCATGCGCGTCAGCTGGAACGACGTGGAAGTGCCGCTCACGGTGACCGAATTCTGGATGGTGCACACGCTGGTGCGCTTCCCCGGCCACGTGAAAAACCGCGATCAATTGATGCGCGAAGCGGAGCTGGTGGTGGACGACGCCACCATCACCTCGCACATCAAGCGCATCCGCAAGAAGTTCATTGCGGTGGCGCCGGAATTCGACGCCATCGAAACCGTGCACGGCGTCGGCTACCGGTGGCGTCCGTGATGCGTTGGATGACGGTTTTGCTGCTGGGCGTGCTCGCGGCCCAGGCGCATGGCAAAAATACCGATGCGCATACCGTGCTGGTCTACGGCGGCCAGGACGCACCCGGCTGGGCGATCACGACCGAGTTGCCGAGCGGATGGAACAAAGACTGCTGCACCTATGCCAAGGCGATCGGCGTCAATCTCGTGCTTTACCAGGGCGAATGGACCGGCAAGCCAGAGCGCGTGATGGTGCTCAACGTCTGGCCGGCCAAATTGCCTACGCTTGCTGCGGAGGTCGATGAAGACCGGCAGCATTACTTGCAGTCCGACGCGCATGGAAAAGCTGCGCCATTCCCGGTGGCAAGCCCGCGCGCGATCACCTGCCAAGGTGTGTTCTACCAGGGCTCCGATCACATCGACGATGCCGTCGTGTTCTGCGATCCGGGCAAGGCAAGCGGCGTTCGCTACAGTTGGTCGATGACTGTCAGCGACACGGATCCAAACCGGCAAATGCTGCTCGCCACCTTCAAGCGCGTGGTGGAGCAATCCGTCTATATGAAGTACGAGAAGCCGGCGCCCACGACGGCCACGAAATAGGCTGGCGCGTGGAACGGGGTATGGTCGACGCATGAGCCTGCGCCAAAAACTCTTGCTGGTCGCGCTTTGCACGCTCGCGTTGCCGGCGGCGGGCTGGTTGTATGTGCGACAGATGGAGACGCTGCTGCGCCAGGGCCAGGAGCAGGCCTTGACCGCTACCGCCACCGCGGTCGCGCGCAGCCTGGCGGTCACCGATGTACCGCTGCCGCAGCCCGGCAAAGGCTGGTACGTGCAGGAGGCGGTCAATCCCATCGTCATCGACGGTTACGGCGACGACTGGGCGCCGATGACGCCATGGAGCCAGCCGCTCGGCAAGCAAGGCAAGCTGCTGCTGGCCGAAGACGACAATGGTTTCTATCTCTACGTCGACGTGCGCGTGGCGCGCCGCACGCGCGCCGATGCCAGCGATGGCAATGCGCTGTCGGCCGATCACCTGATACTCGACCTGGTGCAAGGCGACCAGCATCGGCGCTATTTGGTCGCCAGCGCCGCGCCTGGCGCATTCACCGCGCTTACGCTGGATCCGCCGGCCGGCGACCTGCCCGATCGGGTGCTCGGCCAGTGGCAGGAAGATGGCGGCGGCTACCACGCCGAACTGCGCCTGCCGCGTGGATTGGGATTGAGTGCGCTGGGTGTGGGCATCTACACCGCGATCGACGGCGGCGATCCGCTGGCGACGGATACCCGTCCGCTATGGCGCTACTCCCAGGACGTTTCGCAGGAACTCACGCAGTTGGCGCCCAGCGGCACGCGCGCACGGCTGCTGGCGCCCGCCGGCTGGGTGCTGGCGCGCAGCGGTCGCCTGAGCGCGTCGGGTCCGCAGCCGGGCTGGTGGTCGTCGCTGATCTACCACTCGTTGCTGGCCAATCCATTGGAAGAAGCCGAAGCCTGGACCACCGACGCCCCTAAGCTGGACTTGCCGGAAGTGGAACTGGCCCGCAACGGCAGGGCTAACGCGGTATGGCGGCAGGGCGAGGAGCGCGACAGCGTGGTGCTGGCGACGGCCGTGCCGGTGGAGCGTGGCGAAACGGTGGTCGGCGTGCTGCTGCTGGAACAGGCCAGCCGCGCGGTGCCGCTGCTGGCCAACCGCGCGTTTCTCAGCCTGTTGCTGACCAGCTTCGGCGTGATGCTGGTGGCCGGCGCGATCCTCTTGTTCTTCGCCACCCGCCTCAGCTTGCGGCTTGGCCGCCTGCGCGATGCGGTGGAGCGCGCGCAGGTCAACGACGGCCGTCTGGACGGCCAAATGATCCAGAGCCATTTCCCGATGGCCGAATCGGACGACGAGATCGGTGATTTGGCCCGCAGCTTCCAGAAACTGTTCGAAGCCGTCGGCGGCTACACCGATTACCTCCGTACCCTGGCCTCGAAACTCTCGCACGAACTCAATACGCCGCTGGCGATCGTCAAATCCTCGCTGGACAACCTTGAGCACGCCAAGCTGTCCGACGAGGCGCAACCGTATCTGGCCCGCGCGCGCGACGGCGTGGCGCGGCTGGGCACGCTGGTGCGCGCGATGAGCGAAGCCAGCCGCATGGAACGCGCGATCGCCGCCGCCGAGCCGGAAGACGTCGACCTGGTGGACGTGGTGCGTGGCTGTGCCGATGCCTATCGTCCCCTGGCCGGCACCCGCCCATTGGAATGCGTGCTGCCCGGGCAGCCGGTGCATTTGCATGGCGCACCGGAACTGATCGCGCAGGCGCTGGACAAGCTGTTCGACAATGCGCTGTCGTTCACGCCGCCCGATGGCTGGCTGCGGCTGAGCCTGCGCCCGGTCGATGGTGGCGCGGAGGTCGAACTGGCCAATCAGGGGCCGCCGCTGCCGGCCGCCATGCAAGGCCGCCTGTTCGATTCGCTGGTCAGCCTGCGCGACAAGACCACGCCCGGCGACGTGCCGCATCTCGGCCTGGGCCTCTACGTGGTGCGCCTGGTCGCCGAGCGCCACGGCGGCGTGGCATCCGCGCGCAATCTGGAAGACGGCAGCGGCGTGGCTTTCGGCCTGCGGCTGCACGGCATGCCGCGCCAGCGACTGGCGGGATAAAGGTTCTACTCCCTCTTCCCTCCGGGGAGAGGGATGGGGTGAGGGGCCAACCTGGCCTCCGACTTCATACCTTCGACGCTTATCGCGAGACAAAATCCCACCGCCCTATACAATCACTCCTTTCTGCGTTCCACGGATCTCCACCACGTGATCTCCCGCGACGACTTCAACGCACTCGCAGCGCAAGGCCACACCCGCATTCCGCTGGTGCGCGAAGTGTTCTCCGACCTGGACACGCCGCTGTCGGTCTACCTGAAGCTGGCCGATGGCCCGTACACCTTCCTGTTCGAATCGGTGGAAGGCGGTGCAACCTGGGGACGCTATTCGATCATCGGCCTGCCCGCGAAACGCGTGTACCGCCTGCGCGGCCACGAGCTGGAAGTGGAAGACGCCGGCGAAGTGGTCGAGCGCCGCCAATTGGATGATCCGCTTGCCGAGATCGAACAGCTGCGCCAGCAATACGACGTGCCGCGCCTGCCGCAACTACCGGCCTTCAGCGGTGGCCTGGTGGGCTACTTTGGTTTCGAAACCATCGGCTACATCGAGCCGCGGCTGGCGCAATGGGATCGCCCCGACGAACTGGGCACGCCCGACGTACTACTGATGCTGGCCGAGGAAGTGGCCGTGTTCGACAACCTCAAGGGCCGCCTGTACCTGATCGTGCATGCCGATCCGTCGCAGCCGCAGGCGTACGCGCACGGCCAGCGCCGGCTCGATGCGCTGACCCACCGGCTGCGCCAGGGCGGCGCGGCGTATCCGCAGTTCGCCCAATCGACCGCGCTCAACGAGAGCGATTTCAAATCCTCGTTCACGCGCGAGGAATTCGAAGCGGTGGTGGAGCGCGCGAAGGAGTACATTCGCGCCGGCGACGTGTTCCAGGTGGTGCCTTCGCAGCGCCTGAGCGTGGGGTTCAACGCGCGCCCGGTGGATGTGTACCGCGCACTGCGCGCCATGAATCCTTCGCCCTACATGTACTTCGTGGATCTGGGCGATACGCAGATCGTCGGCTCCTCGCCGGAAATCCTTGCGCGGCTCAAGGACGGCAAGGTGGTCGTGCGTCCGATCGCCGGCACGCGCAAGCGCGGAGCGACGAACGAGGAAGACCAGGCGCTCGAAGCCGAACTGCTGGCCGATCCGAAGGAACGCGCCGAACACGTCATGTTGATCGACCTGGGCCGCAACGACATCGGGCGCATCTGCGAAACCGGCAGCGTGGAAGTGAGCGAATCCTTCGTGGTCGAGCGCTATTCGCACGTGATGCACATCGTGTCGCAGGTGGAAGGCGACGTGCAGCCGCATCTGAGCTACATGGATGTGCTGAAAGCGACGTTTCCAGCCGGCACGGTCAGCGGCGCGCCGAAAATCCGCGCCATCGAGATCATCCAGGAACTCGAACCCTACAAGCGCAACATCTACGCCGGCGCGATCGGCTGGATCGGCTGGTGGGGCGATGCCGACACCGCCATCGCCATCCGCACCGCGGTGATCCAGAACGGCCGCCTGCACGTACAGGCCGGCGCCGGTATCGTGTACGACTCCGATCCCGCATCGGAGTGGGAAGAGACGATGAACAAGGGGCGCGCATTGTTCCGCGCCGTGGCGCAGGCAGCGAAAGGATTGTGAGCTATGCAACGCACGACGTGTCGTTTTAGCGGTCTTGTCCTGGCCATGTTGATCTGCGCATCGCCATTGACGGCACGCGAACCGGCGCAAGGCTGGCCGGATACGCCACTCAGCCGCACGCAGGCATTGGCCGAACTGCAAACCCTGAACGCCCAACTGCTCAGCCATCCCAGTGCGACATTGACGCTGGAACACTGGTGCGCCGCGCATCATCTGGCGCCCGAAGCAAAGATCGTCGCCCATCGCGTGCACGGTGAAGACAAACCGTTGCCCGACGGCGCACGCGCACTGCTGGGCATTGGCGCGGACGAACCTGTGCGCTACCGCCACGTGGCGCTGAGCTGCGGCGATGTAGTGTTGTCGGATGCGGACAACTGGTACGTGCCCGCGCGCCTCACCGCCGACATGAATCACCAGTTGGACAGCTCCGACGTCCCGTTCGGCAAGGTCGTGCAACCGCTGCACTTCCGCCGCCAGACGCTTTCCGCCGAGCTGCTGTGGTCGCCGCTACCGGACGGCTGGGACAGCGGCGCGCCGCTGCCGCCTTCCAGCGGCAAATCGCTGGCGATGCCCGATCACGTGCTGCAGCATCGCGCTGTGCTCTATACCGGCGACAACCAACCTTTCAGTCTGGTGGTGGAGAGTTACACGCGGCACGTGTTGATCCATCCTTAAAGACTTGATTTTGCTGAAGCCAGCGGTCCCCTTCCGGTAAGGATAAGAACGGCATCGCAGCAGACAGATGACGGCGGCGAACGTCATCGCGCACAATGAAACCTCTTATGCCGCAGCGCGGCATTGCTTTGAGTAGGACGTCCCGCCATGTTGCTGATGATCGACAACTACGACAGCTTCACCTTCAACCTCGTGCAGTACCTCGGCGAGCTGGGTCAGGAGGTGAAGGTGGTGCGCAACGATGCGCTGGATGTGGCCGGCATCCGTGCGCTGCGGCCCTCGCACATCATGATCTCGCCGGGGCCGGGTACGCCGGACGATGCAGGTGTATCGCTGGCGGTGCTCGAGGAGCTGGGCGGGGAGATTCCGGTGTTCGGCGTGTGCCTGGGGCATCAGGCGATCGGCCAGGCTTTTGGCGGCAAGGTTGTCCGCGCCAAGCAGATCATGCACGGCAAGACTTCGCCGGTGCGCCATCTGGGCAAGGGCGTGTTCGCCGGCTTGCCCGACCCGTTCGAGGCCACGCGCTACCACTCGCTGGTGGTGGAGCAGGCCTCGCTGCCCGATTGCCTGGAAGTCACGGCCTGGACGGAAAACCCGGACGGTTCGATCGACGAGATCATGGGCCTGCGCCACAAGACGCTGGCGGTGGAAGGCGTGCAGTTCCATCCCGAATCGATTCTTACCCAGCACGGTCACGACCTGCTGCGCAATTTCCTCGGCCTGCCTGTGCAAAAGCTCGCTGCATGACGGGGCGCGTCATCACCATCACGCCGCAGGAAGCCTTGCTGCGCACGATCGAGCATCGCGAGATCTTTCACGACGAAATGATCGCACTGATGCGGCAGATCATGAGCGGCGAGGTGAGTCCGCTGATGACGGCGGCGATCATCACCGGCCTGCGCGTGAAGAAGGAAACCGTAGGCGAGATCACCGGCGCGGCGCGCGTGATGCGCGAGCTGTCGGCGAAGGTGGATGCGCCGCCGCATGCGCATTTTCTCGACATCGTCGGCACCGGCGGCGATGGCGCGTCCAGCTTCAATATTTCCACCGCCGCCATGTTCGTCGCGGCGGCGGCGGGGGCGCGCATCGCCAAGCACGGCGGGCGCAGCGTGTCGTCCAAGTCGGGCAGCGCGGATGTGCTCGAGGCGCTCGGCGCATGCATCGATCTCACGCCGGCGCAGGTGAGCCAATGCATGGTCCAGACCGATATCGGCTTCATGTACGCGCCCAACCATCATCCGGCGATGAAGGTGGTGGCGCCGGTGCGCAAGGAAATGGGCGTGCGCACGCTGTTCAATATCCTGGGGCCGCTCACCAATCCGGCTGGCGCACCGAACATCCTGATGGGGGTTTTTCATCCCGATCTGGTCGGCATCCAGGTACGCGTCTTGCAGGCGCTGGGCGCCAAGCACGCCCTGGTGGTGTGGGGGCGTGACGGCATGGATGAGATTTCGCTCGGCGCCTCCACCCTGGTGGGCGAGCTGCGCGACGGCGAAGTGCACGAGTACGAGGTGGAGCCGGAGGATTTCGGCCTGGCCATGGCCTCCAGCCGCAATCTGCGCGTGGAGAATGCCGAGCAATCCAAAGCCATGCTGCTGGATGCGCTGGAGAACCGGCATGGCGTACCGCATGACATCGTCTGCCTGAATGCCGGAGCGGCGCTCTACACCGCCGGATTGGCCGGCAGCATCGGCCATGGCATCGAGCTGGCCCGGGCCACCATCGCCAGCGGCGCGGCTCGTGCCAAAATGGACGCATTCGTGGCTGCCACCCGGCGGCTGGCGAATAGTTGATACTACGCCCAGCCGTTGCCTTCCTTCGTTCCTTCTGTGCCGATCACCGTCCATGACCGACATTCTTCAACGCATTCTTGCCCGTAAGGCGGAAGAGCTCGCCGAGCGCAGCGCCAAGTTGCCGCTGAAGGAGCTGTCCGCGCGCGTGGCCGACATGCCCGATACGCGCGGTTTCGCCGCCGCCATCGAAGCGAAGATCGCCGAAGGCGACGTGGCGGTGATCGCCGAAGTGAAAAAGGCGAGCCCGAGCAAGGGCGTGATTCGTCCGGAATTCGATCCGGTGGCGATTGCGCGCAGCTATGAGCTGGGCGGCGCGGCCTGTCTGTCGGTGCTGACCGACAAGGATTTCTTCCAGGGCAGCGAAGCGTTCCTGCAGCAGGCGCGCGCCGCGTGCTCGCTGCCGGTACTGCGCAAGGATTTCATCATCGATCCGTATCAGGTGTACGAGGCGCGCGCGATCGGCGCCGACTGCATCCTGCTGATCGTGGCCGCGCTCGGCGACGCCGACCTGCTGGAGCTGTCGCTGCTGGCCGCCGAGCTGGATCTGGACGTCTTGTGCGAAGTGCATGACGCCGAGGAACTGGAGCGCGCGCAGGCCGTGCCGGTGCCGCTGATCGGTGTCAACAACCGCAACCTGCGCACCTTCGAAACCTCGCTCGACACCACGCTCGAGCTGCAGCAATTGATGGAATACGACCGCATCCTGGTTGCCGAATCGGGCATCCACACGCCGGCGGACGTGGCTCGCCTGCGCGAAGCGGGCATCAATGCGTTTCTGGTGGGCGAGGCGTTCATGCGCGCCGTCGAGCCGGGGCAGGAACTGAAGCGGTTGTTCAATACGTACTGATCATGTTTACAGGGGCATCCATCCACACGCCGGCGCAAGCCGGTGGCGACGCCAGTGCGTCGCGCACGGTGCTGTTCGATTTTGACGGCGTGTTGTTTCAGGGCGACGCATTCGAGCTGTTCATCCGTCATCGCTATGGCTCGCCGATGCCTAAATTGCTGGCTGCGATGACCCTGCCGTGGTGGCTGGTGTGCGGGGTGTTTTCGCGCCGGCTGGCGGAGCGGACGCTGACGCACATCGCCCTGTGTGGACTGGGTGCGCAACGCTACCAAGCCGCCGCGGAGGCTTTTGCCGATCAGCTCGTGCGTCGTCCACGCCAGTTCTATCGCGATGGCCTGATTGCACTGCGCCGACACCTGGCCGATGGCGACGATGTCATCATCGTCACCGGCTGCGAGCGGATCCTGGTGACGCGCCTGCTCAGCCAGCTCGGCCTGCCGGAACTCTCCGTCGTCGCCAGCCAGCTCAAACCGGGCCTGTTCGGCATGCGCGTGCACGTGCACAACGTGGGTCGGCGCAAAGTGCAGAACCTGGCCGCCAAGGGTGTGACCACCTGGCGGCTGGCCTACAGCGATTCCTTCCAGGACGTGCCGATGCTCAAGCCGGCCGGCGAGGCCGTGCTGGTCAACGGCACGCCCAAGCTGTGCAAAAGGGTGGAGAAGGCGCTGGGCAAGGCGGTGACGCGGGTGGCGTGGTACTGAGCGCTTTTTGTGCGATGCGGGGCTTGCAGGCGCCATCGGACATGGATACGTTAGCGCTTACGCATCTGTCCTATAGGCCTTCTTATGTATCTCGCTTCCCTGGGCAAGCTGGCACTTGGCAGCCGGCTGAAGGCGCTGAGCGATCACTTCTACGGCGCGGTCGACGAGGTTTACCAGACGCTCGGCGCCCCTATCGAGTCTCGCTGGCTACCGGTATTGCGCTATTTGTGGGACTTCGGCCCCCATTCCGTGACGGAAGTGGCCGACGCCATCGGCCAGACCCATTCGGCGGTGAGCCAGCTCGCCGACAAGCTGGTGCGTGCGGGCATGGTGCGGCGGCGGAAGGATCCAGCCGATGGCCGCCGCACCGTGCTGGTGCTCACGGACAAAGCGCATGCATCGCTGGCCGAACTGGGCCCGATCTGGTGCGCGGTACGTCGTGGCGTAAGCGCCTCGCTGGAAGAACACGCCGTGCAACTGCTGAACGCCATTGCCGCATGCGAGCGTGCTTTGCAGGAGCGTCCCGTGACGGAGGCGATTCTGGCCGAGCATGCGGCGATCAAGGCCGCGCCGCTGGAAATCCTGCCTTACGCGCCGGCCTGGCGTGAGCACTTCTACCGCTTGAATGCGCAATGGCTGGAGCGTTACTTCCGCATCGAGGACATCGACCGCGCCGTGCTGAGCGATCCGGAGCGCTACATCCTGCAGCCGGGTGGCGCGATCTTCTTCGCGCGGCTTGGCGAGGACATCATCGGCACCTGCGCCTTGCTGCGGGAATCGCCCGGCATATTCGAGCTGACCAAGATGGGCGTGGATGAAACCTTCCGCGGCTTGGGGGCAGGGAAGCGCTTGCTGGATGCGTGCATCGCCGAATTCCATCGGCGTGGTGGCCATACGCTGTTCCTGGAATCCAACAGTCGCCTCAAGCCAGCCTTGCGCATGTATGAGAAGGCCGGCTTTGTACTGCAGCCGTCGATCCGCGCTGGCTCCCATTACGAACGGGCGGACGTGTACATGATCTACCAACCTGACGCTCAGCCAGCCATTGCATGAGGGTGGTTTTTGGCTGCGATCCTCTCCCCGCAGGGAGAGGATCTAAGGCAACACGGATCAGGTATCGCCGCCGTCATGACGCCTGGACGGCTCGCAGGGTGTGTTGCGCGGCGCCGGGAAGACTGGCCGTCTTGGCAAGCCGCGCGGCGCAGCCTGTGGGCCTTCCATGCATCCCCCATCATCGACATTCAATACGTGGGGCCAGCCCAATTGGTCCGCATGCCGCAGGTCCCCGTCTCGACGACGCGCCAGTCTGCCTTCGCCGACGGCCCTGTGGCCTGCGAACAGGCAGGGCTGGTGGCGACAGCGATACTCAATCAGTGTCTTAAGAGCGTGAGGTTCAGCGCGTACCGCGCACCACGATGGTCTTGCCCGACACGTCGATCATGCCTTGCTCTTCCAACTGCTTGAGTACGCGGCCGACCATCTCGCGCGAGCAGCCGACGATGCGGCTGACTTCCTGGCGGGAGATGCGGATCTGGGTGCCGTCGGGGTGGCTCATCGCGTCCGGCTCCTGGCACAGGTCCAAGAGGGTGCGGGAGATGCGGTTGGTGACGTCCATGAACGCCATGCGGCTCACCTGCCGCGAGGTGCGCAGCAAGCGATGGGTGAGCTGGGCGCCGATGGCGAACAGGATCTTCGGGCACTCCTCGCGCAGCGGGCCTTCCATCAGCTGGAACAGGCGTTCGTAGCTGATCTCGGCCATTTCGCAGGGGCTGCGGGTGCGCACCATCGACTCGCGTTGCGCCTGCTCCACGAACAGGCCCATCTCGCCGATGAACTGGCCGCGGCTGATGTAGGCCAGGATCAGTTCCCGGCCCTGCTCATCCTCTGTGCAGACGGCCAGCGAGCCCTCGATCACGTAGTAAAGCGTGTTGGCAGGGTCGCCGGGACGGATGATGGCGGTCTTGCCCGGGTAGCGGCGGCGGTGGCAGAGCCCCAGGAAGCGTTCCATGGAGGCCGGATCGGGCGCAAAGCCGAGCGGGGCCTGGGAACGTTCGAAGGCCTGTTGTAACTGGTATTTCAGTTGCACCACAGAAGTTTTCCCCAAGTTTGGTCCTAAGGGCCGCCCTGTCTGGCGACCGGATCTGAAACTAAATGCATCCTGTGCGACTTTCGCATTATGGCAAAGTCATGGGAAGCGGAGGGATGTCCGCAGGTATTCCCTCATCTGTCGCGTGATGGCTCCGGCAAGGGCGGGGCCTGGGGCCCCGGTAACGCGGCCGGGCCCGCGCCGAGGTTCTGTTTTGCTCCGAATTGCCGCATACTTCGCAGTCTTCCGGACGGCGGCGCCCCCTTTGCCATCGTCCGTACACAAGGGGCGTGCAGGATAAGGGTCCAGCATGCTTTTCTAATCAGCGGGGACCCTTGTAGCTAACCCGCCTCACCTGTCGGCCGTGACCCGGCCATGGAGTGTCGCCGTGGTGAAACCCCTCCCGCGCCTGCGCCTGCAGGGCTTCAACAACCTTACCAAAGCCCTCAGCTTCAACATCTACGATATCTGCTACGCGGTGTCGGAAGATCAGCGCCAGCGCTACATCGAGTACATCGACGAACAGTACGACGCCGATCGCCTCACGCAGATACTCACCGACGTGGCCGAGATCATCGGCGCGAACATCCTCAACGTGGCCCGCCAGGACTACGATCCGCAGGGCGCCTCCGTCACCATCCTCATCTCCGAGGAGCCGGTGGTGGAGAAGCTCGGTCGCGACACCATTTCCGACGCGGTGGTGGCGCACATGGACAAGAGCCACATCACCGTCCACACCTATCCGGAAACGCATCCGCACAACGGCATCGCCACCTTCCGCGCGGACATCGACGTGGCCACCTGCGGCGTGATCTCCCCGCTGAAGGCGCTGAACTATCTGATCGACAGCTTCGAGTCGGACATCGTGGTGTGCGACTACCGCGTGCGCGGTTTCACGCGCGACGTGAAGGGCAAGAAGCACTTCATCGATCACAAGATCAACTCGGTGCAGGACTACCTGGCGCGCCACATCCGCCAGAAGTACGAGATGTTCGACGTGAACGTGTACCAGGAGAACATCTTCCACACCAAGATGCACATCAAGGACTTCGACCTCGATACGTATCTGTTCGAGGCGCATGCCGATGATCTCTCGTTCAAGGAGCGGCAGAAGATCGAGCAGTTGCTGCGCCGGGAAATCGAAGAGCTGTTCCACGGACGCAATTTGATGTAAGGCTTTGCGCGGGAATCGTAAATCGTCAATCGGGAATCGGGAGAACCGCATGCCGCGGGTGAGTGGCAATTGCTCCAACCATTGACGATTTCCGCTTGACGGTTCCCGCTGTCGCTACAGCCGATAAGCCACCGTCTTCATCACCATCGACGTCGCATGCATCATCTGCGGAATCGGAAACGGTAGCGCGATGCCGCCACGCTCCCGTGCGTCGCGGGCATGCCGTATCTCATCTTCCTGCATCTGCTTGAGTACCGCGCGCGAACGTTCGTCCTGCGCGGGCAGCTTTTCCAGGTGATCGGCCAGATGCGCTTCCACCTGCTTCTCGGTTTCCACCACAAAGCCCAGGCTGACCTTGTCGCCCGCCAACGCCGCCAGTGCGCCGATCGCGTAGCTGCCCGCGTACCACAGCGGGTTGAGCAGGCTGGGACGGCTTTCCAGTTCATGCAGACGCTCGGCGCACCAGGCGAGGTGATCGGTTTCCTCCGCGGCGGCCTCTTCAAGATGCGCGCGGTTTTCGTCCTTGCGCGCGAGCGCGGCCTGCCCGTCGTACAGCGCTTGCGCGCACACCTCACCGGTATGGTTCACCCGCATCAGGCCGGCGACGTGGCGTCGCTGCTGGTCGTCCAGCTCGGTTTCGGCGAAGTGGTGAGCGGGTGAGGCGCGGTGGGCTTCGGGCGCGCCGGCCACGGTTTCCAGTGCGCGCTCGATGCCGGCAAGCAGTCGATCGAGTGGCGTAAATGTGCGTACGTTCATGAGGGTATCCATTGCTGCGCGAGCAGGGTCAGCGGGTGCAAGGTCGGCAGGGCGGAACCGCGCTGGTCCAGCCCGGCCGCCAGATGCAAGCGGCAACCGATATTGGACGACAGAAGCCCTTGCACATCCAGTGTGTCCACCTGCGACAAGAGGCCTTCGCGCAATGGCGCGGCGCGCTCAGGGAACTGCAGCACGTGGCTGCCGGCCGCGCCACAGCAATACGGTGGGGCGGACAGGCGCTTCAGTTCCAGCTGCGGGACCCGCCGCAACAGTTGCAGCAGCGCCGCATCGCTGCGCGCCACGTTGGCTTGGCTGCATGGCACGTGCAGCGCCATTCGGGCGGGCAGGGGGCGAAATTGCAATGCGTCCATGCGTTCGGTCAGCAGACGGTGGGGTTCGTCCACGGGTACTTCCGGCAGGGCGCGGCGCAGCGTACTCAGGCAGCCCGGGGTGACGGTGACGAGGCGGTCGGCGTGCGCGCCCGCCCATGCTTTTTGCACCCGCATGGCGGCGGCTTCGGCATCGCGTGTGGCGCCGTCATGCAGGTCCAGCGCCCCGCAGCAGAAAGCTGGCAGGCGCACGACGCGATAGCCGGCCGCCGCCAGCAGGACTTCGGCGGCGCGCTCGGCCTGCGCATCCTGCACGCTGGCCGCGCAGCCAGGAAATAGCGCCACACTCCCACTCCCTCCCCTGCCTGGGAGGGAAGGGCAGGGCTGGGGTTGCGAGGGTTCGTGGCGTACTTCAGGCGTTTTGGCGATGGCCGTCGTCCGGCCGCTACGTTCCCGCAGCAGTGCCAAGGCCGTGCGCCAGGGCGCGTATTGCTTGCCCGGCAGCAGACGGCCCAGCCAGAGCGGCGCAGCGGTCCAGCGACCTAGCCGTTGCAGCCACCGATTCAACCCAGGCCGTTTCACAGCCTCGAGCAACAACCGAGGCCGTTCCGACGCCGGCCCGAGCAGCCCTCGCGTCTCCACCAACAACTCGTCATACCTGACCCCTGCCGGGCAGACCCGCTGGCAATTGAGGCAGCCCAGGCAGTGATCCAGTGGCTCGCGCAGCGCCGCCGTTACGGAAACCTGCCCCCGCGCCAGCGCCGCGGCAATGGCGATCCGGCCCCTTGGCGACTCGGTTTCGTTGCCGTCCAGGGCGTAGGTGGGACAAACCGGCAGGCACAGGCCGCATTGCACGCACTGGTCGGCCAGCGCGGCAATCTGGTGGCGGGGGTTCTCAAGAGGCATATGGATCATGCTATCATTCGCAGCTCGCAACCCCACCGTGGGCTTGCGCGATGGATGAAAGCTTCGCTATCATCTCGCGCCTTTATTCACCGATTCCGCTTACCGCCCCTGCGGCGGCAGACAGGTATTCCGAAATGAAAACGTTCAGCGCCAAGCCGGAAAGCGTCAAGCGCGACTGGTACGTGGTTGATGCCACGGACAAGACGCTCGGTCGCCTCTCGACCGAGATTGCGCGTCGCCTGCGCGGCAAGCACAAGCCCGAGTTCACCCCACACGTGGATACCGGCGACTACATCGTCGTGATCAATGCGGAGAAGGTGGCTGTCACTGGCGCCAAGCTGGACGACAAGATGTACCACCGCTTCACCGGCTACGTCGGCAACCTCAAGACGACCAGCCTGAAAGATCTCCTGGCCACCCATCCCGAGCGCGTCATCGAGATCGCCGTCAAGGGCATGCTGCCGAAGAACCCGCTGGGCCGCGCCATGTACCGCAAGCTCAAGGTGTACGGCGGCGCCGAACATCCGCATACCGCCCAGCAGCCGCAGGCGCTGGAGCTTTAATGCGATTCCCTCGCAAGAGCCCGCACATCCTTGTGCGGACTTTTAAATAAGAGCAAATCATCATGGCGATTCAGCAGAATTACGGCACCGGCCGCCGCAAGACCTCCGCAGCTCGCGTGTTCCTGCGCAAGGGCAGCGGCCAGATCGAAGTGAACGGCAAGACCCTGGACGAGTTCTTCGGCCGCGAAACCTCGCGCATGATCGTGCGCCAGCCGCTCGAACTCACCCAGAGCGCCGACAAGTTCGACATCAAGGTCACGGTCGCCGGCGGCGGCATCACCGGCCAGGCCGGTGCGATCCGCCTCGGCATCGCCCGCGCCCTGATCGAGTACGACGAAAACCTGAAGCCGCAGCTGCGCAAGGCCGGCTTCGTGACCCGCGACGCCCGCGAAGTCGAGCGTAAGAAGGTCGGTCTGCACAAGGCCCGTCGCGCCACCCAGTTCTCGAAGCGCTAATCCTCACCCGAGGCAGCACTTCGACCGTCCGGTGCACCAGGTCAGAGCGCACCGCACGGCCCAGGTATTGGGAGATCGTCTAACGGTAGGACAACGGACTCTGACTCCGTTTATCTAGGTTCGAATCCTAGTCTCCCAGCCACATTAAGCCCCTGCAGTTGCAGGGGTTTTTTGTTTTTGCGGTACAGCTTCATGCGGCGCACCGTAAAATTCAGACGCCTTTGGGCGTTGTTACGATCGGAACACTAAGGTCGTAGACGTCCATCATCTGTTCCTCCTTGTGACCGCTCGCTTCTCGTTTGTCGTGTCGCGTGCCTTCTGTATCGGTCACGCCGCGGTGTTTAAGGTCATGTAGTCCGACCATAGGTGTCAGGGTTGCTTATGGCTATATTCTGGAATGGCCGCTTCCGCAACCCATAGCAGATACTCGTCAAACATCTGCCAAGACCGAGAGCCGCCTGAATCAGGTGGCTCTCTACTTGCCCGGAACTTGTGCGCTGCCGCGCTATCTACCGCGAGTCAGCGGAAGCACTCTCTCGCGTAGCACCTTGTACTCGGCATCCACGACTTCCTGGTTCGGATCGTGCCCGGAATGTTCCAGCAACACCCAACCCTTTTGCGGTGCGCTGATCGCCTCGTAATACCGGCGAGCCATCTCCGGCGGCGCAAGCAAGTCGTGCGCGCCTTCGATGAAGAACACCGGGATAGCGAAGTCGGTGCCCAACTTGGGCAGATCGACCTGCGACAGCATGCCGTCGCCGTGCATCCCGACAAAGTTCAGGAAGGAATAGTCCTCGCCTGCCTCGTAGTCCGCTTCTGCCTTAGGCGTGGTGTAGGCAGGCGCTCGATGCCAGGTGTCGGGCGGCGGCAGCGTGACCTTCGCTTCGTATCTGCGAATGATCCTGCGCACCTTTCCGAAGCTGCGCGGGTCGGTCCAGGGCGGCGACCCGACCTGCTCGAGCACGGCCAGTGCATCCTTGTCATCCGCGCTGGTCGCGAGTGCGAGCAGCTTCTTGTAGCTCTCGCCTTGGGTTTCCACGGAATTGACGACCTGGGAGGTCCCTACGTAGGCGTAGAACAGCTCCGGGTGCGCCTTGGCCATGTGCACGGCGAGGATCGAGCCCCACGAGCTACCCCACAAGATGACCTTCCGCTTGCCGTAACGCTTGGCGAGGTATGCGGCCAGCTCGTTGCCGTCCTGGGCCATCCGCTCGATGGTGAGCTTTTCGTCTGGCGCCGGGGGACTGCGCCCATAGGTCATGCCGGAACCGCGCTGATCCCACTGGACGACGATGAAGTCGCGCTGGCCCTCGCCATAGACACTCTCGGAAATGCCGCTGAGTGGATTGCCGGGACCACCGCTGATGAAGAGAAGGATGGGATTGGCGCAACTGTCTCCCTTCGCGGTCACCCATTGCTCGATGCTGCCGATGACCACGAAGCCTTCGTCGTCGACCTTGGCCGGCTTTCCCTTGCACGAAGGTGAAACGCTCACCTTCTGTAGAGCCCCCTTGCCTGGCGCATCAGCGGAACTCGCCCATGACGCCCACACCAGTAGCGCTAGCCCGAGGGCCAGCCCGCTCAACCTTGTCATCGTCCGCTTCCCTTGTAATGGCTTACTTGCCAACTGGTTGGGAATATACCTTGTCGGCCGTTGCCGGGAGGCGGGGCCTGATTTCGACCCGTAGTGAACCTTCGGAATGGTCCGGATTGTCCAACAGCAGCAGAATGGCCAACACCAGCGCATTGTTCAGACCGAGCCGGAATGCTGCTGGCTGAGAGACTTTCCGGATATCGAACCTCGTTGACTCCGTACGTCCCGTACTTCGCCCTACGGGCCATCGGCGACGCCGATGTTCGCTTCGGCATCCATGCCTTCGCAGTGACAAATTTGTCCGGAACAAATTTGGACAGCGCAATCGAGTGCTATCTCCCTACCAATTGTCCATTCTCATTTCGGGATCGGAACGTCCGTGGAAGGTCGTCGCGAAAGAAATCGAATCTGCGTGGCGTTCGAAAAATAGTACGTGAGCCGATAGAGCTTCGAGCTCGTAGATGTAGCTTTCTCTTTGCCATGGAAGATGGTCAAACCTAACTAGAACGGAAGACGCAAAGAAACCCCTACCTATTTTTCCAAAAAAATTTCGCTCATTACTCGTAACCCTAAAAATCTGCATTTGGCGGGGGCTTTTTCGCATTTTTATGACGTAAGCCATTTGCACAAGTTTTACATCTCTTGTAAACATGATGCAGCACAGGCCTGCTAGGGGACGCTTGCAAGGTTTGCGCTAATTCATCGCTGTTGTGAGCCTGCTTCGCATGACGGGGCTGGACGTTTGCGGCGTCTCGGTTGCGGATTCGCCACGGAAGGTGGTTGCGGAACACCTAAATAAGCAAGGGGAATTCAATGTTGAAGTCGAAACTTGCCGTGGCGGTCGTGGCTGCTCTGGCGTTCGGTTGTGCGAATACTTATGCAGGTAACGTGCAAGCTGGTGATTCCACCAACGTGGCGCAGGATGCAGCATCGACCAGTCAATCTGCATCTGGCACCGCAGCGGATGACACAAGCAAGAAAGCCAAGAAGCTGGAAACGGTCAGCGTCACCGGTTCGTTGATTCCGCAGACGCAGGTCGAAACCAGCAAGCCGATCATCACCATCACGGCCAAGCAGTTGAAGGATCGCGGCTTTACCAGCGTCGCCGATGCGCTGCAGGCCGGCACGTTTGCAACCGGCAGTGTGGTGGGACCCAATTATTCGGGCGGTTTTACCCAGAGCGCAAAAACGCTCAGCTTCTTCGGCCTTGATCCCAGCTACACCAAGTACCTGATCGACGGTCTGCCGATGGGCGACTTCCCCGCGCTGTACAACGGCAGCGAAGCGTTCAACAACCTCGCCAGCATTCCGCTCGAAATGATCGACCACATCGACATCCTGCCGGGTGGCCAGTCGTCCATTTACGGTTCAGACGCGATCGCCGGCGTCGTCAATATCGTGCTCAAGAAGACGCTCGATGCGCCGGTCGTTGACGTGCGCTTCGGTTGGCACACAGGTGGCGGTGGCGCCGATCGGCGCGTGTATGCGGCCGATGGGTTTACCTGGGGCAAGCTCAACGTCGTCGCTGGCGTCCAGTACGAGAGCATCGAGCCGATCTGGAATTTCGATCGCAGCCTGACGCGCCAATATTTCACTCAGGGCACCTCGCCGGCGACGGCGTCGCGTGATTACCTGGTGCTGAGCGAAACGAAGCTCGCGAACGCCTACTACAGCCCGAACGACTTGAATCCAGGGGTTGGGTGCTCGGCGGTCACCGGCCAATTCGGTGGCACGGAACAGCTTCATAACCGTCGGGGCCGCGGCGAGTACTGCGGTTCTCTGTATAGCCCGGGTTACGCCACGCAGGCCAACAAGCAGAACACCGTCAACCTCTATACGCACGCTACGTACGATCTGAACAGCAATGTACAGTTCTACGAGACGCTGCTTTACACCTACGATCAACAGAAATTCTCGCCGGGCGCCAATTTCCTGTTCTGGAACAGTCCTATTTTCTACGACCCCAAGCTAGATGATTACGTATTGGCCCAGCACGCTTTCAGCCCAGAAGAGGCGGGCGGCTTCCAGCACATCATGGACAACAACGTCGAGAACTCGGTGTATTTGAGTTTGGGCGCGAAAGGTAACTTCGGTGAGTCGAACTGGGGTTACGACGTAACCTTCAACCATTCCGAAGATCACTTGCAGGCACGCGGCTTCCAGCGTTGGACCACTGCGATCAACAATTATTTCGGCAATATCCTCGGAGCCAATCAGGGGCCTGATCCGTATGGCGGCGGCTTACCGACTTACGAACCGGACTATAAGGCTTTCTTTACGCCGGTTTCGAGGTCGGACTTCCGCAGCTTTACCGGCTTCACCGAATCGTATGCCAAGACCTGGGACAACATGCTTCGCACCCAGGTGACCAATGCGTCGCTGTTTTCCCTGCCCGGCGGTGATGCCGGTATTGCGGCGGTGGTCGAAGGCGGCAATCAGGGCTGGAATTACTCGCCCGACGCACGCACGCTCAGCGGTGAAACCTATGAAGTGACCGACGTGGCCGGTGCAGGCCACCGCTCGCGCTATGCCGGCACCGTGGAATTCAATGCGCCGCTGTTCAAGATGCTCACGGCGGACCTGTCCGGTCGTTACGACGGCTACAACGTTGCCGGCGGCTCGATCGGCCATGCCACTTACAACCTCGGTCTCGAATTCCGTCCGTTTGGCGACTTGTTGTTGCTGCGTGGTTCGTACGGCACGGCTTTCAAAGCTCCGACCTTGCCGGACGAGTTCCAAGGTCCGAGCGGTTACTACAACAGCGTGACTGACTATTACAACTGCGCCAAGCTTGGATACACCGTCGGCAATATCTCCAACTGCCCTGGGCAGCTGAGCAGCGAGCAATTCTTCGGTCAGCAATCAGGCAATCCGAAGCTGCAGCCGATCGTCGCCAAGACCTTCAGCCTGGGCTTCGTCTTATCGCCCTTCGAAGGTTTCAGCCTGAAGTCGGATTACTACCACTACAACATCCGCAACGAAGTCCAGGTGCAGAGCTTCGACTTCCTCGCTCAGACCGAAGCCAATTGCCGTTTGGGTGTTTTCGATGCCGCTTCACCGACCTGCCAGGAGGCCATGGCGAAGGTGATTCGTTCGGGTACTGCGCTTGGGCCTGGCTTGCTGCCTCCGATTACGCAGATCCTAACGCCAAAGGTGAACGTTGCGCGCGAGTACTTGAATGCGCTGCTCACTGAAGTCAATTACGCACACGATATCGGCGCCTACGGCAGTATCAGCGTAAAGACGTCTTGGAGCGACGTTCTTACGCATAGGCAGCAATCGTTGCCGGGCGATCCCTTCATCAATCTGCTGCGCTCGCCTTACTACAGTACGGAGTTCAAGAGCAGAGTCGATGGCTCGGTCGGCTGGCTGTCGCCGACGCAAGCGTGGGGCGTAACGGTCTACGGCATTCGCGATGGTGCGTCGCCGAACTACCTCGCCACCATCGCCAACAACTACAGCGCTCCGGGTACGGGCACGTTGCCGCCGTGGATTCGCTACAACATCACCGCCAGCTACAGTCCCATCAAGAACTTGGCGATCACCTTCGAGATCGACAACGTCTTCAACAAGATGCCGCCGCTCGACCGCAGCTATCCCGGCACGGAAGGGGCGCCGTTCAACTCGTTGAACTACGACGTGAACGGTCGTGAGTTCCTGATCGAGGCGACGTACAAGTTCTCCAATAACAAGTAAGCTGGCTAACGCGCATGAAAAAAAAGCCCCGCACATTCGGCGGGGCTTTTTTTATGGTGCAATGGCATGGGCTCAATGCGCCGCCCAATACAAATAAGCAAGCGCCGCGGCGGTAGCCAATAGCTTCAATGGCCATGGCAACATACGCATCACCTGGTAAATGCCGGCGCGTTCCACATTGCGCGCGATGTCGCGCGTTACATCATCTTTCTTCACTGCCTACATTCCTTAACCGTGCGGTTACATCACTTTGTCGCCGACCAACACCACATCCGCCGGACGCCGCGCGAACAGCCCGACGGTGACGATGCCGGGGATCTGATTGAGCTCGGTCTCCAGTGCAACGGGATCGGCAATCTGCCAGCCGTGCACGTCGATCACCCAGTTGCCGTTGTCGGTGACGACGCCATCGCGCCACACCGGGTTGCCGCCGCGCTTGACGATTTCGCGGCCGACCAGGCTGCGGGCCATCGGGATGACTTCGATCGGCAGCGGGAATTTGCCCAGCAGGTTGACCCGCTTGCTGGCGTCGATGATGCACACGAATTTCTGCGCGGCTTCGGCGATGATTTTCTCGCGGGTGAGTGCGGCGCCGCCGCCCTTGATCAGGCGCTTGTGCGGGTCGCATTCGTCGGCGCCGTCGACGTACAGCGCCAGCGGACCGGTGGCGTTGAGGTCGAACACGGGAATGCCGTGTTTTTTCAGTTGCGCGGTGGATTGCTCGGAGCTGGAGACGGCGCCCTGGATACGATCCTTGATGTGCGCCAGCGCATCGATGAAGTAGGCGACGGTGGAGCCGGTGCCGACGCCGACGATGGCGCCGTCTTCGACGTATTTGATGGCGGCTTCGCCGGCTAGGCGCTTTTCTTCATTGTTGCTCATGGGCATGTCCTTAAGAGGCGCGAGGCGCGGATGATCGTTGATTTGGAAACCGCCTGCATCTTGCGCTGCTGCAAGAAGAGGGCGGGCAACGGTCACTCCAGACCGAGAATGTATTTCCATTCCGCCGCATCCACCGGCATCACCGACAGGCGATTGCCTTTGCGCAGCAGCGTCATGCCGGCGATCTTCGGGTGGGTCTTCAGCTCGTCCAGGGTAATCACGCGCGTGAGCTTCTTGACGAACTTCACGTCCACCAGCATCCAGCGCGGGTTGTCGCGCGAGCTGCCGGGATCGAAGTATTTGCTGTTGGGATCGAACTGGCTGGGATCGGGATACGCGTCGCTGGCCACTTCCGCCAGGCCGGCGATGCCGGGCTCAGCGCAATTGGAGTGGTAGAAGAACACGCCGTCGCCCACGCGCATGTCGTCGCGCATGAAATTGCGCGCCTGGTAGTTGCGCACGCCGTCCCACGCCTCGCGCTTCTTGCGCTTGAGGTCGTCGATGGAAAAGGTGTCCGGTTCGGATTTCATCAGCCAGTACTTCATGCGCTCACGTCTCCTGGCGTGTTGGCACGGCAATCGATAAGTTCGCGATCGGTGGCGACGAAGTCCAGCGAGACGTCCCAGCGCTCGGGGGCGATCTCCGGCAGTTCCTGGAATTCATAGGCGATGCCCACCAGCAGCGGTTCGGTCGGGCGCAACTGGTCCTTCAGGAAGGCGAAGCTGCGGTCGTAGTAGCCGCCGCCGTAGCCCAGGCGGTTGCCCTGGCGGTCGAAGGCGAGCAGGGGCACGAAGACCAGGTCGAGCTGGAACGGGGCGAACCATTCGCGCGGCGTCACCGGTTCGGGAATGCCAAAGCGGTTCGGTTGCACCGGATCACCGGCCGACCACGGCGCGAAGCGCAGCAGGTTGTCCTGGCCGATCAGCGGCAGCAGGAACTGCTGGCCGCGCGTGGCCAGTGGCGGGATCACCAGGTTGAGCGGCAGCTCGCCGTCGCAGGCCCAGTAGCCGGCGACACGCTGGTCCGTGTGATATTCGGGCAGCAGCTCCAGGCTGCGCCGCAGGCCCTGGGCGGCGGCGATGCGCTGGGGAGGGGTGAGGGCGCGGCGGCGATCGGCCAGGCGCTGGCGTAGTTCACGACGTCGTGCGGCGGTATCCACGTCGCGCGTCTCCTCAGGATGGGCGACTTTCCAGCGCCCCGTTGCCCGCAGGCCGCGCTGGGCGGCCTGCGGGCTGGGAATGGGTGGCGTTAACCGCGATGCCGCTGCTCACCAAACGACCTTGATCCAATGGGATCAGGTGGGAGGGAGATTAAGGCCTCGAGGCTTTCCGCACGCGGCGGACATGCGCAACAGCCTTAAGTAACCGTCCCGGGTCGTATATAGGAACAAGGCAATATGTAAGAGTGTGCTGGCGCACACCGCAGAAAACGCCGAGGGCTATTTTAGTTGCGCATCCAGTGCAGCTTCAAGCTTGCGGCGCAATGCCGCCAAGCCTTCCACAACATCAGGTTCAGCCGCGCTGTGATTTGGCGTGTTGGCACGCTTTTGCAATTGCAGGTATTCGTGCGTGATGCTGATCGCCGCCAGCACCGCCAGGCGGTCGAAGCCCGGCGTCTTGGCATGCGTGCGCAGATCGCGCATCTTGCGGTCGAGAAAGCTCGCCGCCTCCAGCAGGCCGTCGCGCTCTTCCGGCGGGCAGGCAATAAGGAATTCGCGATCGATCAGGCGCAGCGAAACGGGTTCGTTGGTGGACATGCTGATGACGTCAGCCATTGTTCTCGAGCGCCTTGAGTCGTTGAATCATGGCTTCAACCCGGCTCCGCGCCTGTTCATTGCGTGCCAGCAGATTGGCGCGTTCGCTCGCCAGTTGTTCCTGGCTGTGACGCAGACTGCGATTTTCCTCGCTCAACCGGTGCACGTAGTCGAGCAGCCGATCAAGCTGCTGGTTCAAGGCGGCAAGCTCGTGCTGGGCGGCGTCGGGTGTCTTCATGCGCCAAACTATAGAGCCTGTCCAACGTCTCCGCATAGCCCGCGTTGCGCGTAAGCGGTCGTCAGGTGGTAGTGCGCGGCGCAGCGCCAGACTGGCCGTCTGGTCGAGCCGTGCGCTACCGCATGACGGCCGCTTACGCGCAACCCGGAGGGCCGGGTCCGTTTGCCCGCAATCCTGCGTCCTCGCTCGGTTACGTATCGGCATACGCGCCCTCGCTCCTCCTTGTCTTGCGGGCAAACGGATTCCGGCGCGGGCCATGCGGAGACGTTGGACAGGCTCCCGGACCTTGGACGAAATCTGTCGGCCGGATCGCCTATGTACACGGCTGCATTAAACTTGCCCCTCGAAGGTTAACGGAGACCACGATGACCGCCCCCGAGCCCATCGGTTATGACGAATTGGACGACGTCGTCGTGCACCTGCGATTGTCCATTCCCGCCAGTGAGTTACATGGTTCCTTGTGCGGCTTCCTCGCCGCCAGCGGCAGGCCCGGCAAGCTGGCGGTGCTGAACGCCTTGCATCTCGAAGCCGGCAGCGACAGCGTATCGGTGAAGGACCAGAACACGCTGGATCAATTGGCCAGCCAGAGCGAACAGGAACTGGGCGATCCGGAACTCGGTTTCGAACCCCTGCTGCCGGCGGACGATCGCCCCTTGCCGGAACGTGCCGACGCCCTGGTGGACTGGTGTCGAGGCTTCCTTGGCGGCTTCGGCCTGGGTGGGCCGGACGCGCACCAGCGGCTTTCCGACGAAGGCAAGGAAATTCTGGGTGACCTTGGCGCGATTGCCTCCTCAACGCTGGATTTCGGCAGCGAGGATGAAGACGAAGACGCGCTGATCGAAGTGCACGAATTCGTACGCATGGGCGCCATGCTGGTATTCACCGAATGCCACCTGCCCAACCAGTCGTCCAGCGGCACCCTGCATTGAATATTGCGCCTGAAGAATTTGCGCGGCGCCGCCGCCAGCTGATGAAGATGGCCGGGGAGGACGCGGTGGTGCTGATCGCCGCCGCGCCCGAGCGCATGCGCAACGCCGACGCCGCTTGGCCCTACCGCCAGGATTCGGATTTCCATTACCTCAGCGGTTTTCCCGAGCCCGACGCCGTGCTCGCATTGCTACCGGGCCGCCAGCACGGCGAAATGGTGCTGTTCTGCCGCGAGCGCGATCCGGAACGCGAGCGCTGGCACGGTCAGTTCATCGGCACCGAGCGCGCGGTGTCCGTCTACGGCATGGACGATGCATTCCCCATCGACGACATCGACGACATCCTGCCGGGCATGATCGAAGGGCGCGCGCGCGTCTACTGCCATTTCGGGCGGGAGCCGCAGTTCGACGCGCAGTTGCTGGGCTGGATGCGCCGTTTGCGGCAATTGCGCGGCGGCGGCGTGGTGCCGAAGGAGTTCGTCGCGCTTGGCCATCTGCTGCACGACCTGCGCCTGTACAAATCGCGCGCGGAAATGAAGGTGATGCGCGCCTCGGCCGCCGTCGCCGCCGAAGCGCACGTGGCGGCGATGGCGATGGCGCGCGCCGGCCGGCACGAATACGAAGTGGAAGCGGAGCTCTTGCGCGTCATGCGCAGTCATGGTGCGGTGCCGGCGTTTCCGCCGATCGTCGCCGGCGGCGTGAACGCGTGCACCATGCACTACCAGGCCAACCGCGCGCCGTTGAAACAGGGCGATCTGCTGCTGATCGATGCCGGCGCCGAAGTGGAATGCTACGCCTCCGACATCAGCCGCAGTTTTCCGATCGGCGGACGCTTCAGTCGCGAACAGCGCGCGCTGTACGAGATCGTGCTGACCGCGCAACAAGCGGCCATCGATGAAGTGCAACCGGGCCGCTCCTACAGCACCGCGCACGATGTGGCGGTGCACGTGATCACCGAAGGCTTGTGCGCGCTCGGTCTGCTCAAGACCGATCCGGCCGACGCCATCGCCCACGGCAGCTACAAGCGTTTCTTTCCGGCCAAGACCAGCCATTGGCTGGGGCTGGACGTGCATGACGTGGGCGATTACCGCGTCGACGGCGAGCCGCGCATGCTGGAACCGGGCATGGTGCTGACGGTGGAGCCCGGCATCTACATTGCGCCGGATGACCTTTCGGTGCCCGAAGCGTGGCGCGGCATCGGCATCCGCATCGAAGACGACGTGGCGGTGACGCGCGACGGGAACGAGGTGTTGACGGCAGAGGTACCGAAGCTGCCGGAAGAACTCGAGGCGTTGCTGGCTGCGCGGTGATGCGATTGCTCGTTATTCGCCTGCAAATTCAGCACCACCGGTTTGTCATGCCGGCGAAAGCTGAGGCGCTTTACAACAGCGAAGCTGGTCAATCGAGTGTCTTTCATGCTTGGCAAGTCGCTGGATCCCAGCTTTCGCTGGGATGACGGAACATTTAATGCTTGAACAAACCGTCGTCGTCCTTTTCGCAAACTCTGTGATCATCTGCGCGCTTCGCCAACTCGTCCCATCCATGTCGCACGCTTGCAACGTTCGCCCCGCAGCATCGCGCGGCGTCATCTACGCAAAAACAAAAGGGAACGCAGCATGACCTCGATGAGCCGCCGCCGCTTCCTGCAGCTCTTGGGCAGCACCACGCTTGCCTCGGTGCTCCCGGCCAGCATCACGCGCGCCCTGGAAATTCCCGCGCATCGGCGCACGGGCACCCTCGAGGACGTCGAGCATATCGTCATCCTGATGCAGGAAAACCGCTCCTTCGATCACTACTTCGGAGCGTTGAAAGGCGTGCGCGGCTTCGGCGATCCGCGGCCGGTCAATCTCACTTCCGGCAAGTCGGTGTGGTACCAGCCGAACGGGTCGGGCTACGTGCTGCCGTTTCGTCCCACGGCGCCGGATCTTGGGCTGCAGTTCCTGGAAGATCTTGCGCACGACTGGACCAGCACGCATGCCGCATGGAACGCGGGCCAATACGATCAGTGGGTGCCGAGCAAAGGCACCACGACCATGGCCTACCTCACGCGCGAGGATATTCCTTATCACTATGCGCTCGCCGACGCGTTCACCGTGTGCGATGCGTATCACTGCTCGGTGATGGGGCCGACCGATCCGAACCGTTACTACATGTGGTCCGGCTGGGTCGGTAACGACGGCGCCGGCGGCGGCCCGGTGATCGACAACGCGGAAGCCGGCTACGGCTGGTCCACCTATCCGGAAGTGCTGCAGAACGCCGGCATTACCTGGAAGATCTACCAGGATGCCGGCACCGGCCTGGATGCGAACGGCGCCTGGGGCTGGACCGACGATGCCTACATCGGCAACTACGGCGACAACTCGCTGCTGTACTTCAACCAATATCGCAGCGCGCAACCCAACAGCCCGCTGTATCAGGGCGCGCGTACCGGCACGACGCTATCCGCCGGTGGCGGCTTGTTCGATCAGCTGCGCAGCGATGTCGCGGCCAACAAACTGCCGCAGGTGTCGTGGATCGTCGCGCCGGAAGCCTATACCGAACATCCGAACTGGCCGGCGAACTACGGCGCCTGGTACATCTCGCAGGTGCTGGACGCGCTCACCAGCAATCCGGAGGTCTTCAGCAAGACGGTGCTGTTCATCACCTACGATGAAAACGACGGCTTCTTCGATCACGCCGTGCCGCCCTGCGTGCCGCCGTCGGACGCGCAAGGCCAGTCCACCGTTTCCATCGCCAATGAAATGTTCCCGGGCAACGTTTATTACCCGGCCGGGCCGTATGGCCTGGGACCGCGCGTGCCGATGATCGTGGTATCGCCGTGGAGCAAGGGCGGCTGGGTGTGTTCGCAGGTGTTCGACCACACCTCGATCATTCAATTCATCGAACGGCGTTACGGATTACCAGAGCCGAACATCACCGCATGGCGCCGCGCGGTATGCGGCGACCTCACCGCGGCCTTCGATTTCGCCAAGCCCGACGGCGCGCAGATGCCGCTGCCCAGCACGCATGCGTATCTGCCGCCGGACGACTTGCGCCATCCTGATTATTCGCCCACGCCGCCAGCGAATCAGGCGCTGCCGGCGCAGGAACAGGGGGTGAAGCCGGCGCGCGCGCTGCCGTACGAGCTTCACGCGCTTGGTCGCTGGGAGGAGGGAAAGCTGCGTATCGATTTCCGCAACGAAGGGCGTGCGGGTGCGTGCTTCCATGTGCGTTCGGCCAGCAATGCCAGTGGTCCGTGGTTCTATACGGTCGAGGCGGAAAAGTCGCTGTCGGCCAGCTGGCCGATCCAGGGCGCCTACGAATGGCACATCCATGCGCCGAACGGTTTCGTTCGCAGCTTCAAGGGCGACGCCGGCGCGCGTAAGACGGTGCTGCAGATCGCCAGCCGTTACGAACGCGAGCACGCCCGCATCGTGCTGCTGCTGGCGAACGAGGGTCACGACTATTGCAATGTCTCGGTCGAGAACCTCTACAACGGCGAATCCATCAGCTATCTGTTGAAGCCCGGCGAGCACGCGGAAAAGCCATGGCACTTGGGCGACAGCTACGGCTGGTACGACCTGATCGTGCGCGCCGATGCCGAAGTCGGCTTCATGCAACGCCTGGCCGGACACGTGGAGACGGGCGAGGCGAGCGTGACGGATCCGGCGATCGGCCAGGTGCGTTGGTTGAACGACCACAAGCCATGACCTGCCACATCATGCGGCGATGACCTCGCACGTCATTGCCTGCATGAAGCGCTGCGTGAATGATGGGCGTCATTCATCGCATCGGGATTCGACATGCAACGCAGAGCTTTCCTTGAGCTCACGGCCGGTCTGGTCGCATCGAGCGTTTTGATCGGGCGCGCGCCTGGCCTTCTGGCAAAAGGCCGCGCAAAAGAAGTCCTGGACGAAAAGCGCTTCCATGCGAGCCGGCGCTTTGTGCAGACCTCGTTCGGCCGCATTGCCTATGTCGAACGCGGCAGCGGAGAAGCGGCGCTGTTCCTGCACGGTTTTCCGTTGAACGGTTTCCAGTGGCGCGGCGCACTCGAGCGCCTGTCGCCGCATCGCCGTTGCATCGCGCCGGATTTCATGGGACTGGGTTACACCGAGGTGGCTGAAGGGCAGAGCGTTGCGCCCGATGCGCAAGTAGCCATGCTGATTGCGCTGCTCGATACGCTCGGGATCGCCAGCGTGGATCTGGTCGGAAACGACAGCGGCGGTGCGGTCGCACAGCTTTTTGTAACGCGTCATCCGGAACGCGTCCGTACTTTGCTGCTGACCAATTGCGATACGGAACATGAGAGTCCGCCGGCGGCGATGCAGCCGGTGATCGCGCTGTCGCACCAAGGAAAGTTCGCCGATCAATGGCTGGCGCCATGGCTGGCCGACAAGAAGCTGGCGCGTTCGCCGCAAGGCATCGGCGGCATGTGCTTCGCCAATCCGGCCGACCCTACGGACGAAGCGATCGACTGCTACTTCCGGCCGCTGCTCAGCTCGCCCCGCCGCAAGGCGCTGGTGCATGCCTACGCGATCGCGCTGGAACACAATCCGCTGCAGGATATCGGCCCAGCATTGCGCCGTTGCCAGGTGCCTGCGCGCATCGCGTGGGGGGTGGACGATACGATCTTCTCGCTCGCCGGAGCGGAATACCTGGACAAGACGCTGGGGCATTCGCTCGGCGTGCGACGCTTGGCGAACGCGAAGTTGTTTTATCCGGAGGAGCGGCCGGATGTCATCGCCGAAGAGGCGAAAAAGCTCTGGAGCATTACCGCCTGAGGCTCACCGCCATGCCCGCTGCCGCGGCATGGCGGCTGTTGAGCTTACGCGCGCATCACGCCAGCGCCGCAAACGCATCGCGCGTGAGGTTTTCCGGCTCACCATCGGTGCACACCACATCGTCCTCGATACGGATGCCGCCGTAGGGGCGCAACGCATCCACCTTGTTCCAGTCGATGTCGTTGGCGACCGGCTTGGCACGCAGTTCCTCCAGCAGCATGTCGATGAAATAAAGACCAGGCTCGATGGTGACCACCATGCCCGGTTCCAGCGAACGCGTCATGCGCAGGTACGGGTGCCCTTCCGGACGCGCAATGAAGCCGCCGCGCTCATTGGCCTGGAAGCCGGCCACATCGTGCACCTGCAAGCCGATCGGATGGCCCAGGCCGTGCGGGAAGAACGCGGAGGTCACGCCCGACTGCACCGCGCTTTCGGCGCTCAGGCGGATCAGGCCGTGCTGACGCAACACCTCCGCCAGCACATGATGGGCGTGAATGTGCAGCTCCGGATAACTTTGTCCGGCCTTGACCATCGCGGCGAAGCTCTGTTGCGCACGCTCCATGCTGTCGATCAATGCCTGGAATTCCCGCTGACCGTCCGCGGCGTAGGTGCGCGTGATGTCGCTGGCGTAACCGGAGGCGCTTGCGCCGGCGTCGATCAGGAACGAGCGGCGCTGGTGCGGCGGCGTGCGGTCGAAGTGCGTGTAATGCAGCACCGCGGCGTGCTCGTTGAGGCACACGATGTTGGGGTAAGGCAGTTCCTTTTCGGTCTGGCGGGCGGCGGTGAGGTAGGCCAGTTGAATGCCGAATTCGCTCTCGCCGGCGCGGAACGCCTTTTCCGCCGCGCGATGGGCGCGCGTGCCGATGCGGCTGGCTTCGCGCATCAATGCCAGTTCGTAAGGCGTCTTGTAACTGCGGTGCCAATGCAGATAGTTGACGACCGCTTCGGGATTGTTCGCTTCCACGCCTTCGATGCTTGGGCATTCCGGCGCGATCACCGCGCGACGGCCCTTGGGCAGCAGCGCCACCGCTTCGGCATAAGTGCGCACGATGGCGATCTCGAACTGGTCCACCCAGTAACCGCTCGGTGCGGCCGGCACCACGTGCCAGTAATCGCGCGGCTGCACGAAGATCAACTTGGGTTTGTCGCCTGGGGTGTATACCACCCAACTGCCCGGCGCATCGGTAAGCGGCAGCCAGTGGCGGAAATGAGGGTTGGCGACGAACGGATAATCCTGGTCGTCGAGGAAGATGCGCAGCGGCGTGCTGGCGGCCATCAGCAAATGATCGAAACCGCCCAGCGCCAGCGCCTTGTCTGCGCGCTGGCGCAAGGTGGCGATGTGTTGGGCATGCAGGGGGGCAAGATCGTGGCTCATGCTGCGGTCCGGACGTGTTGACGATCCGGCCAGTTTAACGCCGTGCGCAGCGCCATCGGCGTGAGCGACGCAGGTGGAAGAAATTCGTCGGCCTGCACGCGGAAATCCGCACAAGCTCGGGTGTGATCAGCCTTGCTGCAACCACCGTTCCAGTTGCGCGGCATCGTTGCTGCCGATGGCGATGATGCGAAACCCCGACCAGATCTGCCCTGGCGTGGCCGCCGGTTCGTGCCATTGTTCCTGGATGCCGACCTCGATGGTCGGCATGCTGCCATCCAGCGAGGGCAGCGGCAGGCTCACCTGATAGACCGCTTCGCTGCGCGGCCGTTGCTGGCTGATCAGCAGCATGCCGTTGCTGGAAAGATTGCCCAGCTGACCCAGCGATTGGCCTGAGATCGTATCGGTGACGGTCACGATGTAGTTGGGACGTTTGCGCGGTGCGCGGCGCTGTTCGTTCATGAGCGTGCCTCCGGCAACAGCGGCGCGGGACGCAGCAGATTGTTGGTCAGCGCGTGCCAGGCGCGATCGATCAGGTTTTCGTCATGGGCAGGCAATTCGCGCACGCGGCCGTCCGCGATGGCGCGCGCCAGCTCTTGCAGGTTCATCACGTCGTTGCGCTGGCCGCGGCGATTCACGAACAAGCTGTTTCCCGAGATGGGCGAGAACCAGGCCAGTTTCTGCTGCGCGGTTTTGCCGGTGGCCGGATCGGTGAATTCGAACCAGGTGCCGAACGGCAATTGCCGCAGATGATTGTGGATACGCGCTTCGCGCAGGCCGAGCGGCGGCACCACGGCAGCTTGCGCCGATGGTGGTGTGGTTTCCTCCGCGCGATGTTCGCCCAGGCGCTGGCGCTGCTTGAGGCGGATCGCCAGATCGGTGGCGCTGGGTGGATCGACCATGCGCGGCGCAGGCGTCTTCGGCGCTGCGATCGGCGCGGTTTCCATGTCCGGCGCGGCGGCGGGTTTTGGCGCCTCGGCGATCGGCGGGACACCATCGGTGGCGACCGGCTGGGAAACGGCGGGCGGTGGTGTTTCCACGCTGATCAGGCGTTGCGCGACCTGCTCGGCTTCGTCCGCGTGCATGCCGATCTGCTGCAAGCCTGCTTCCACTTCCTGGCGCAAGGCGATCGGGTCGTTGACCGGGAATTGGCCGAGCAACTGATCGGTGATGCGCAGCTGATGCAGGAAGGCTTCGCTGTGTTCGTCGTGACGCAGAAGCGTCAGCGCCAGCACGTCGGTCCACGCGCGTTCGAGCAAGGTGCGCAACAGTCCGCGCGGCGATGCGACGGCGAAGCGTTCGGCCATCAGTTCGTCCGCGCGTCGACGCGCCTGCTCCAGCCGCTCGCGCCCTTGCATGGCTTCCACATGGCGGCGCTCGGCCGCCTGCGCCTTGCGCACCAGTTGCATCAGGTGATGCTCGATATCCGCCAACAGACTGGTGTAGAGGCCGGCGGAGGGTGGTTCCTGCTGCGCGCGTTCGACCAATTGACCGAGTTTGGCGAGCAGTTGGCGGTCGGTTTCGCCGTTCGCGCCATCGACCCAGGTGTCGAGGGTTTCGGCCAGTTTGCCCAGCAGCTGGCGTGCGGGATGTTCGCGTTGGTCGAAGAATTCGCGATCGGCCACGGCGAGCCGCAACATCGGCAATTGCAGGTTGCCCAGCAATGCGCGCGCGTCCGGACCGTGATGCAACTGCTGAGCGAGCTGTTCGAACAACATCGCCACCAACTCCACCGTATCGCCTTGCTCGGGCGTCAGTTGCATGCGCGCAGCGCCGGGTGGCAGCCCAAGGTTGAGCTGGTACAGCAATTCTTCCTGCAGGCGTTGCGCGCTGCGCAGCTCGCGGGTGGTGCGGTCGGTGACTTGCGCCATGTGCTGCTGCAGGGCCGAGAGTGCCGTTTGCAACTCGTCCGCAGAGGCCATGCGTCCGGCGGGTGAGGCCGCTGCGGAAGGATGCGCGCGTTGGCGCGCCAGCAGGTCGCGCAGGGTTTCGAGCACGGCAATCGGTTCATCGCTGCGCGCGGAGGCAGGCGCCGCCGATGCCGACGCTGGCGTGGCATGCGGCGAACCGGTGTAAGCGGGGCCATGCACCGGCCGTGTCACGGTGAACGCGCGCAACCTGGGGAGAATGCCGTCGCCCAGCAATTTGGCGTTGATGCCCTCGTACAGCGATACCAGCGTGCGACCGACACTGTTCTCGAATTCCTGCAGCAACAGCAGGCGATGCTCGATCGGCAGATTCATCGGCTCGCTGGCGGCGCGCAGAATACGCGCCAAATTCTGCGGCCCGACCGGCAACTGCTTGCCTTCCAGCGGCGGAGCGGCGACGAGCACGGCCAGGCGATAGGCCAGCTCGGACAAGAGCACGCCATTTTGCGCCTCGCCACGCGCGGCCAGTTTGTCGAGGGCGGCGGTGAGTTCGTGCTCGGTGCGATCGAGCAGGGTCAGCGATTGCAAGCTCAAGGCCTGCGCGGCTCGCTCGGCTTCATCCTCTTCGCCCATGCGTTCGAAGCTTTCCCGCAACTTCGCGCAGAACGACTGCACGAATGCGCTGCGATCCTGCTTTACCACATGGCGGCTATCGAAGCAGCGCTGCTGCTCCAGATGGTTGCGCGATTGCTCGGCGTATTCGTACAGGCGCTTGTCGAAGCGATCCAGGCACAGCCGCAGCGTGGGCTCGGCCCAGTGATCGCACAAGATGCACGCCGTTTCGATCAGCTTGCGTGCGCGCAAGGGCATCCTGCTGAGGTCGGCAAGGCGACCGCCAGGCGCAGACGATGAATACACCCTTGGCTCGACGTCCATGACCCGAATTCCCCGTGAGTTCCCCGTGCGGCAAGTGTATGCCGGTTCCCGGGCGTCGTCATGGGTTTTGTGACGTGGTTCTCGTTTTGGGGTCAGCCGAGGAAGCTGGCAATGACGTCATTGAGAAAGCGCTGTCCCAGCGGGGTGGTGCGCAGGGTGCGGGAATCGTTCTCCAGCCAGCCCTTCTGCTGGCCGGCGGCGAGGCGGCCGGCGATGCGTTCGGCCGGGAGGCCGGTGCGGGCGGCGAAGTCGTCCAGGGGGACACCGTCGATCAGGCGCAGGGCATTGAGCATGTATTCGAACGGCAGCTCATCGACCGGTACCGCTGCGTGGCCGCCGATGCGGGCCGGCATGCCGGCCGCTTCCAGGAACGCATTGGGATGGCGGGTTTTCCAGCGGCGCAATACTTCGCCGGTGCCCGCATCGGTGAGCTTGCCGTGCGCGCCGGCGCCGATGCCAAGGTAGTCGCCGAAGCGCCAGTAATTGAGGTTGTGCGCGCAGCGCCGGCCGGCTTGGGCGTAGGCGGAAATTTCGTATTGGGCGTAGCCGCTTTCGGCCAGCCGTGTTTCGCAGGCTTCCTGCATCGCCCACGCGGTGTCGTCATCCGGCAGCGGCGGCGGGTGCGCGGCAAACACGGTGTTGGGTTCCAGCGTAAGTTGGTAATGCGAGATGTGCGCGGGCTCAAGCGCCACCGCGCGATCCACATCGTGCAAGGCGCCGGACACGCTTTGTTCCGGCAGCGCGTACATCAGGTCCAGGTTGATGTTTTGCAGCCCTGCATCCTGCGCGGATTTCACCGCCGCCTCCGCTTCCGCCGAAGAATGGATGCGGCCCAGGCGCTTGAGCTTGCTGTCGTCGAAGCTCTGGATGCCGAAGGAAATGCGATTGACGCCGGCAGCCAGATAGCCATCGAAACGGCCATGCTCGACCGTGCCGGGATTGGTCTCCAGCGTGATTTCGCAGTCTTCGACAAAAGGCAGCCGGGCGCGGGCGCCATCGAGAAAGCGGGCGATCAGCTCCGGCGAGAACAGGCTGGGCGTGCCGCCGCCGAAAAACACGCTGATGATCGGCCGGCCGTGCAAGGCGTCGCCGAAATCGTTGCGGTCGGCATCCAGGTCGGCCAGCAGCGCATCCACGTAGGCGGCATACGGTGGTTCGCCGCGCACGCCATGCGAATTGAAATCGCAGTACGGGCATTTCTTTACGCACCACGGCATGTGGACGTACAGCGCGAGCGGTGGTGCGATCAGCGGCATCTCAAGCGTGCAATTCGGCGATGCGTGCGTGCAGCTTGGCCATGGCCTGGCCGCGATGGCTGAGGCGGTTCTTTACCTCATGCTCGAGTTCGGCCGCGCTCTGCGATTGGCCGTGCGGCTGGAACAGCGGGTCGTAGCCGAAGCCGTGTTCGCCGCGCGGCGCGTCGAGCACGCGGCCATGCCAGCGGCCTTCGGCGATCAGCGGCGCCGGATCTTCCGCGTGCCACAGCAACGCCAGCACGCAGATGAAGAAGGCGCCGCGTCGTTCTTCCGGCACACCCTGCAGTTCGCGCAGCAGGCGCGCGTTGTTGGCGTCCGCGTTGCCGTGGCCGCCGCTGTAGCGGGCCGAATACAGGCCAGGCGCACCATGCAGGTGCGGCACGCACAAGCCGGAATCGTCGGCGAGTGCCGGCAATCCGGTCTCCTGCGAGGCATGGCGCGCCTTGAGCAGCGCGTTTTCGACGAAGGTGAGGCCGGTTTCCTCGGCGTCTTCCACGCCCAGCTCGGCCTGCGGAATCACTTCGAACGGACCGTCGGCGAGCAGCTTGTTGAATTCGGCAAGTTTGCCGCGGTTGCTGCTGGCCAGGACGATGCGTTGCATGCGCGCGCTCAACCCAGGTCCAGCGCGGCGCGCTGCAGGCCGATCAACTCGGCGATGCCTTTGTCGGCCAGATCGAGCATGGCGTCCATTTCGCTGCGGCGGAAGGCGTGGCCTTCGGCCGTGCCCTGTACTTCGATGATGCCGCCGCCGTCGTTCATCACCACGTTCATGTCGGTATCGCAGTGGGCGTCTTCGTCGTAGTCGAGGTCGAGCACCGGCATGCCCTGGTAGACGCCTACCGATACCGCCGCCACCGCGCCGATGATCGGATTGCGGCGCAGGTTTTCGCGCTTCATCAAGAGGCTCACCGCATCGACCAGCGCCACGTAGGCGCCGGTGATGGCGGCGGTGCGCGTGCCGCCGTCGGCCTGGATCACGTCGCAATCGAGCGTGATCACGCGCTCGCCCAGCGACTGGCGATCCACGCAGGCGCGCAGGCTGCGGCCGATCAGGCGCTGGATTTCCATGGTGCGGCCACCCTGGCTGCCGCGCGTGGCTTCGCGCTGCGTGCGGGTGGAGGTGGCGCGCGGCAGCATGCCGTATTCGGCGGTGACCCAGCCTTCGCCCTTGCCGCGCAGCCAGGGCGGCAGGCGATCTTCGATGCTGGCGGTGCAGAGCACGCGCGTATCGCCAAAGGCGATCAGCACGGAACCTTCGGCGTGGCGGGTGTAGCGGCGCTCGATGGTGACGGTGCGCAACTGGTCGCTGGCGCGACCGCTCGGGCGGGACACTGGCATAGGCTCGTTGGGACAGTCGGGACGAGACAGTTTACCATTGCCCCCTTTATTGCCCCTTTCCCTACCCGCCGGAACCCGCATCTCCATGATCCGCAGCATGACCGCCTATGCCTCCGCCGAAGCGACCACGTCCGTGGGAGCGCTCACGTGCGAGCTGCGCACGGTCAATCACCGCTATCTGGAGCTGAGCCCGCGCCTGCCGGAAGAACTGCGCGTGTTCGAATCGGCCTTGCGCGAGCGCATCGCCGCCCGGCTATCGCGCGGCAAGGTGGATGTGACGGTGCGCCGGGGCGAATCGCGCGGCGAATCCTTGCAGGTCGATGGCGCGATGGTCGGCCGCCTGTCCGAACTGGCGCTGGACCTGGAAGCGCGCTTCCCGCGCATGCGCATCGAGTTCACCGAACTGCTGCGTTTCCCAGGCGTGCTGCAGCATGCGCAGATCGATCAGGACGCGCAGCAGGCCGCGCTGATGGACGTGCTCGACCGCGCGCTCGATGCGCTGACCGCCACGCGCGAGCGCGAAGGCGCCAAGCTGGGCGAGATCCTGCGCGAGCGGCTGGATGCGATCGAACGCATCGTGGCCGGCGTGCGTGGCTGGATGCCGGAAATCCGCACCGCATTGCGCGCGCGATTGGAATCGCGCCTGGCCGATCTGAAGCAGCCGGTCGATCCCGGTCGGCTGGAGCAGGAACTGGTGCTGCAAGTGACGCGCTCGGACGTGGACGAAGAGCTGGATCGCCTGAGCACGCATATCGCCGAAACGCGCCGCGTGCTCGGCTTGAAGGAGCCCGTGGGGCGCCGCCTGGATTTCCTGATGCAGGAATTCAACCGCGAAGCCAACACGCTCGGTTCCAAGTCGGTGGACGCGCGCACGACCAATGCGGCGGTGGAATTGAAAGTGCTGATCGAGCAGATGCGCGAACAGGTGCAGAACATCGAATGAGCGCGCATACGCCCAGCACTGACGTGACCGAAGGCACGCTCTTCATCGTCGCCGCGCCCTCCGGCGCCGGCAAATCCACGCTGGTGAACGCGCTGCTCGAGCGCGAGCCTGACATCTCGCTGTCGATTTCCCACACCACGCGCCCGCCACGCCCGGGCGAGCAGTACGGCCGTCACTACTACTTCGTGGAGCGCGCCGAGTTCGAGCGCGAGGTGGCCGAGGGTATTTTTCTCGAGCACGCCGAAGTGCACGGCAATTTTTACGGCACCTCGCGTACGACTGTGCAGGATCTGCTGCGACAGGGGCGCGACGTGCTGCTGGAGATCGACTGGCAGGGCGCCGCGCAGATCCGCAAGGCCAAGCCCGACTGCGTGAGCGTGTTCATCCTGCCGCCGTCGCGGGCGGAACTGGAGCGTCGGTTGCGGGGGCGCGGCTCGGACAGCGAGGACGTGATCGAGCGCCGCTTGCGCAATTCACGTGGGGAAATCGCCCACGCCCACGAGTTCGACTACATCATCGTCAACGACCGCTTCGAGGACGCGCTTAAGACCCTGCAGGCGATCGTGCGGGCGGTGCGCCAGCGCAGCGCGCTGCAATGCCAGCGGCACGAGGCCTTGATCCGGGAACTCCTCGGCACAACCTGAACACGAATTCGGACATTACTGTACCGGGTCGCATAGCATTAGGCGGCCAGTTCAGTTAACTTTTGCACTTTCCTCCGGCCCCCCTTGCCATGACCGATACTGTCCAAGCCCAACCTGAGGATCGCGCCCTGGTGCGCATTCGTGGCCTGACCACGGTGCTCAACGGCAAGGTCGTGTTCGACAAGCTGGACCTGGACATCCCGCGCGGCAAGGTGACGGCCATCATGGGCCCCAGCGGCACCGGCAAGACCACCTTGCTCAAGCACATCACCGGCCAGATGCGCGCCAGTGCGGGCGAGGTCTGGGTGGACGGATTGAACGTGGGCGAGCTGTCGCGACAGGCCTTGTTCGATTTGCGCGAACGCATCGGCTACCTGTTCCAGAACTCGGCCCTGCTCACCGATTTCGACGTGTTCGAAAACGTGGCGTTTCCGCTGCGCCAGCATACGCGGCTGCCGGAAGTGCTGATCCGCAACATCGTGCTGACCAAGTTGCAGGCGGTCGGCTTGCGCGGCGCGGCCTCGCTGACACCGGCGGAGCTGTCCGGCGGCATGGCGCGCCGCGTGGCGCTGGCGCGGGCGATCGTGTTCGATCCCATGCTGATTCTCTACGACGAACCGTTCGTGGGCCTGGACCCGATCGCGCTCAACCAGGTGCTGAAGCTGATCCGCACGCTCAACGAAACCTTGGGTATCACCAGCGTGCTGGTGGCGCACGAGCTGGAGGCGATCAAGCAGGTGGCCGATCACGTCTACCTGATCGCCAACGGCAAGGTGGTGGGCCAGGGCGATCCCAAGTCGATCGAGCACGACGGCTCGCCGTGGACGCGCCAGTTCTTCGGCGGCGAGGCGGACGGCCCGGTGCCGTTCCAATATCCGGCCGGCGATTACGCCGAGGCCCTCGGTTTCAGGCAAGGTGCGGTATGAGTGCGCAGATACAGCGCGGCGAAAACGTCGTCATTGGCTCGCTGGCCCAGATCGGGCGGTGCGGCTTGTTCCTGTTGCGCATTCTGGCGGCGCTTCCGCGCAGCCTGCGGCATGCGCGCGAAACGGTGCGCCAGCTATGGTTCGTCGGCGCGATGAGCCTCACCATCATCATGACCTGCGGACTGTTCGTGGGCATGGTGCTGAGCCTGCAGCTCTATCACGTGCTGTCCATTTTCGGCGGTACCTCGGCGACCGGCTCGGTGGTGGCGCTGTCGGTGTATCGCGAGCTCGGGCCGGTGGTGACCGCATTGCTGTTCGCCGGCCGCGCGGGCACCTCGATCACGGCGGAAATCGGCCTGATGCGCGCGACCGACCAGATCGCGGCGATGGAAATGATGGCGGTCGATCCGATCGCCTATGTCGCCGTGCCGCGTTTTCTTTCCGGCCTGATCGCCATGCCGCTGCTGTGCTGCGTGTTCTGCGGGCTGAGCATTTTCGGCGGCCACCTGGTGGCGGTCGATTGGCTGGGCGTGGACAACGGCACGTTCTGGTCGAACATGACGTCCACGGTGAAGGTGTGGGACGACGTGATCAACGGCGTGATCTGGAAAAGCCTGGCGTTCGGCGGCGTGGTGTCGCTGATCGCGGTATTCCAGGGCTACACCACGGCCCCCACCAGCGAAGGCGTGGCGTATGCCACCACGCGTACGGTGGTGGCTTCCTCGATCGCGATCCTCGCGCTCGACTTCGTGCTCACCGCCTTCCTGATGTGACCCTATGAATCATCGCTTCTTTCTGAGGACTTCGTCGTGAGCCAGAGAAAATCCTATGCCGTCGGCACCGGCCTGTTCATCGTGTTCGGTTTCGCCGCACTGGCCTATCTCGCTACGCAGACGACCTCGGTCGTCAACAGTCACCAGGGCGCCAGCTACACGGTCGATGCGCAGTTCGCCAACGTCGGCCAGCTCAAGGAGCGCGCGCCGGTGAAAGTCGCGGGCGTGCGCATAGGCCAGGTGCAGTCGATCGACCTGGAACCGGGCAAGGACGTGGCCGACGTCAAGCTTTCCATCGACAAGAAATTCGGCCAGATTCCCACCGATTCGACCGCGGTGATCTACACCAGCGGCCTGCTTGGCGATCAGTACGTGGGGCTGCAGTTCGGGACGGCCAAGAATTATCTGGCCGATGGCGGCCATCTGGTCTTCACCCGTTCGACCCAGCCGCTGGAAGAAATGCTCGGCAAGTTCTTCGGCGCCGGCGGTGTGGCCGATGCGATCGGCGGCAGCTACAAGGTGACGGCGCACTTCACCAATGTCGGCACTCTGTCAGTGGGCGCGCCGGTGAAGATGTCTGGCGTGGCCATTGGCAGTGTGACTGACGTGAAGGCCGATCCGGTGAAACTGGACGCCACCGTCACGTTGGCCATCGACAACAAATACAACCAGATTCCGGACGATTCAGCCGTCGCCATATTCACCAGTGGTTTGATCGGCAGCCAGTATGTTGCGATCCAGCCCGGTGGCTCGCCCAATTCGCTCAAGGACGGTGACCAGCTCGTGCTGACGCAGTCGGCGATGCAGCTGGAAGATCTGATCGGCAAGTTCCTGGTCAATGGTTCGTCCAACGGCGGCAACAACGCCGGTGGCAACGGTTCGTCCAATCCGCCCGCCGGCAAACATTGAGCCGGCTTTACGAGGAGTCTTCCATGTTGCGTCATTTGGCCATTGCTACTGCCATCGCCCTGGGCAGCGTCGTTGTTGCCGGGCCGGCATTTGCGCAAGGTGCGTCGAGCGCGCAAGCCGCCAATGCATCGACCCCGCAGGCGGTGCTGCAGAACGTCATCGAACAGCTCAATTCGCAGATCGCCGACCACAAGGCGGAGCTGCAGAACAACCATTCCAAGCTGGTGTCGCTGATCAACCAGATCTTCCTGCCGCATTTCGACACTGACTGGGCCTCGATCCTGGTGCTCGGCATGCACGCGCGCGAAGCCTCGCCGGACCAGCGCTCGCGGTTCGCCAAGGCGTTCTCTTCCTCGCTGATCAATCGCTATGCGGAAGGCCTGCTGGGTTATTCCAAGGGCGCGATCAAGGTGCTGCCGTTCCAGGGCGAGCTCAACGACAAATACACGGTGGTGAAGACCGTCGCGACCACCGACGACAAGAAGCAAATCGCAGTGAACTTCGTCTTCCACAAGACCGCCGACGGGCAGTGGAAGGCGTATGACGTGATCATCGAGGGCATCTCCTACATCACCAATTACCGCAACCAGGTCGATGCCGAGATCAAGAAGGAAGGCCTCGACCAGTTGATCACCAAGCTGGAAACGCAGGGCGACAAGGCGTTGCAGCAGATGGAACAGAACGACAAGGGCAACAAGGGCAATGGCGCCAAGTAAATCCGGTGAATTTCGGGTGGCTGCCGACCGGCCGGACACGGTTTCCGTGTCCGGCACCTTGAATTTCGCCACCGCGGAAAACGCGTTGATGGCCATGCGCAAGGCGTTCGCGAACAACGACCGCCATACGCTGGATCTTGCCGGCGTGGACAGCTGCGACAGCGCCGGCCTGGCCTGCGTGCTGGCGGCGCTGTCGGAGGCCGATCAAGGCGGACGCCGCGTGCTGGTGCAGCATGTGCCGGCGGGCATGCAGGCGCTGGCGCGGGTTTGCGGCGTGGAATCCCTGTTGCACTGACGTTTTGCAGAAAATGCAGATAAAAAAGGGCTCCGGATGGAGCCCTTTTTTGTTCCGGCGCAGGATCAGCTCAAGCGCCGCCTGATTTCTGCTGCTTCTGCTGCTGCTCCCATTTCTGCTGCTCCTTGAGCAACTCTTCGGGATCGTAGTTCTGCTGGTTGTTCTGGTTCGAGCCACCCTGCTGCAGCTTCAACATCACGTCCGCCGGCGGGTTGCCGTCATAGATCTTGTTGAGGCGGTTCTGGCGCCAGGCATCACGCACGAACGCATACGGATCGTAGGCTTCCTTCAGGTAGGAATCGGCATCCAGCAACTGCGCGCGCATCTGGATGAAGTAGACCACCTGCGGGATGTAGTACTGGCCCCAGTGGAACTTGTGGTTGCTCGAGAAGTAGCTGAGCGGATCGAACAGGTAGCCGTCGACCGGGTACTGCCACACGTCGCGGAAGGTCGATGGCCCAAGGAACGGCACCATCAGGAAGTCGCCTTCGGGCAGGCCCCAGCGGGCCAGGGTGATGCCGAAATCGGTTTCCTTGAGCGGAATCTGCATCTTCGTGGCCGGATCGAAGAAGCCGGCCAGGCCCACCGTCATATTGATCAGGAAGCGGCCGGTATCGTCCATGGCCGCGCTCGGCCGGGCCTGCAGCAGGTTGTTGGCGATGCTGATCGGCAGGCGGATATTAGTGAAGAAGTTGCTGATCGAGGTCTGCACCGGCTTGGGCGTGACCTTGGTATAACCCACCGCCACCGGGCGCAGCACATGGGTGTCCAGCGCCATGTTGAAGGCGTAGCTCTTGCGGTTGAACTTCTCCAATGGATCGTCGGTGCGCGGCGGGGCGATGGCGCAGCCGGCGAGCAGCAGCAACATGGCCAGCGCAGGCAGAAGGCGGCTAAGCGAGGCAAGACGGGGCAGGGAGGGCATCGAGAGGGGGTCCGCTGCAAAGGGTTCGGGGATAAAAGTGTACTTTCTGGTTCTATATTGTGCACGCACTGCAACTTAAGTTTCGAGCTGGCGTGCGACGGCCGCGCATGATAGAGCTTGTCCAACCTGGTCGCGAGCCCTTGCGTTGCCAGCCAGGTAGCCGGCCGATAAACTGTAAGGCCGCATAAGTTTTTATAGTTCAAGGATTTCCCATGGCCCGTATCACCGTGGAAGACTGCCTCGAGGTAGTCAACAACCGTTTCGAACTGGTTCTTATGGCGACCAAGCGCGCCCGCCAGCTCGCCAATGGCGCCGAACCGGCAGTCAACCCTGACCACGATAAGCCGACCGTGTTGGCGCTGCGTGAAATCGCCGATCGCCGCATCGACCAGGCCACGATCGACGAGATCGACCGCGCCGAGCGCGAGCGCGCCGAACGCGAGGCGCTGGAATGGGCCGCGCAGGAAGTGGACGACGATCTCTCCAAAGGCGGAGACGACTGATGGATAGCGGTGGCTGTCGACAACGTCCGCGTCGAACCGGTGGCCCCGGCTCGACGGTTCGTGCGTGGCGCCGCCGCCTGCTTCCCCTTATTTCTTGCCGTGAGGCGGCCGCCTGAACGGGCGTCCGGACTCCATGACGGCGGCCACGCATCCCGCATCTGAGGATACGTCCGCACTGCCCTCGTACGTGCTGGCGTTGAAAGAGCGTCTTGCCTACCTGCCCGAGGCGCAGGTGGCCCGGGTGGTGCGCGCCTACCAGGTGGGCGCCGTGGCGCACGAGGGCCAGACGCGCAAGAGCGGCGAGCCCTACATCACCCATCCGATCGCGGTGGCCGGCATCCTGGCCGAATTCGGCATGGACGCGGAAACCATCATCGCCGCGATCCTGCACGACACGCTGGAAGACACCGCGCTCACCCGCGCCGAACTGGCCGGTGAATTCGGCGAATCGGTGGCGGAGCTGGTCGACGGCGTCACCAAGCTGGACAAGATGCGCTTTTCCAGCCGCCAGGAGGCGGATGCGGAAAGTTTCCGCAAGATGCTGCTGGCGATGGCGCGCGACCTGCGCGTGATCCTGATCAAGCTGGCCGATCGCACGCACAACATGCGCACGCTTGGCGCCAAGGATCCCGAATCGCGCCGCCGCATCGCGCGCGAAACGCTGGAAATCTACGCGCCGATCGCGCAGCGCCTGGGCATGAACAAGATCAAGGCGGAGCTGCAGGATCTGGGCTTCCGCGCGCTGCACCCCGACCGCTACCGCGTGATCAGCGAACGCATCCGCGCGGCGTTGGGCAATCGTCGCGAAGCGATGGGGCGTATCGAAGGCGCGCTCACCTCGCGCCTGGTCGAGGAACGCATTCCGGTACGCGTGGTCGGGCGCATCAAGTCGCCGTGGAGCATCTATTCGAAGATGCGCAACGAGCACAAGAGTTTCGCGCAGCTCATGGACGTGTACGGTTTCCGCGTCGTCACCGATAGCGCGATGAGCTGCTACATGGCGCTCGGCGTGGTGCATGCCTTGTACAAGCCGGTCGATCGCCGCTTCAAGGATTTCATCGCCATTCCCAAGGCCAACGGCTATCAGTCGCTGCACACCGTGCTGCTCGGGCCGTTCGGCGCGCCGATCGAAGTGCAGATCCGTACCGAGGAAATGGATTCGGTGGCCGAGCGCGGCGTGGCGGCGCATTGGGCCTACAAGACCGAAAGCGGTCCCGCCAACAGTGCGCAGGCGCGCGCGCGCGAATGGCTTTCCGCGCTTGCCGACAGCCAGGCGCATACACCGTCCGCGGCCGAGTTCATCGAGAACGTCAAGATCGACCTGTTCCCGGATGAAACCTATCTGTTCACGCCGCGCGGCGACATCCTGTCGCTGCCGCGCAACGCGACGGCGCTGGATTTCGCCTACGCCGTGCACACCGACGTGGGCGATCACGCGGTGGCCGCGCGCGTCGACAAGAAACTGCTGCCGCTGCGCGCGCGGCTGGAATCGGGACAACTGGTCGAGATCATCACCGCGCCTTCCGCGGTGCCCAATCCGGCGTGGCTGGAATTCGTGGTCACCGGCAAGGCGCGCACGGCGATCCGCCAATACCTGAAACATCTGCAGCACGAGGATGCGGTGGATTTCGGCCATCGCATGCTCGATCGCGCGCTGGATGCGCTGGGCACCAACCTCGATGCGATCCAGCCGGCGGCGCTGGAAAAATTCCTGCATAAATCCAAGTTCAAGCGCCTGGAAGAACTGCTGGCTGACATCGCTCTCGGCAACCGCATGCCCGACCAGGTGGCCAGCCAGTTGGTGGCCTCGCGCGGCGGCGCGTCGGGTCGTGGCGCTCCGATGTCGCATCCGGCGGAGAAGATCCACATCACCGGCGCCGAGCGCGGCGTGCTGAGCTTCGCCAATTGCTGCCATCCGCTGCCGGGGGACGAGATCGTCGGTTACCTGTCGCCGGGCAAGGGCATCGTGGTCCATCGCACCGAGTGCCCGAACATGGCGGAGCTGCGCAAATCCTCGCCCGAGCGCTGCGTGGACATCGAGTGGGATCGCGACGTGCAGGGCGACTATCGCGCGGAGCTGCGCATCGAGGTCATCAATCGCCCCGGCGTGCTCGCCACCGTGGCGGCCGCGATCGCCGCCGCCGATTCGAATATCGAGAATGTGGAATACGTCGAGCGCGACCTAGCGGCCGCCACGCTCCTCTTCACCATCGAAGTGAAGAACCGCAAGCATCTGGCCGAGGTGATCCGGCGCGTGCGGCGTACCGGCGTGGTGAGCGGGGCGTATCGCTATCCGCTGTAGCGTTACACTTGCGGTTTCATTCCGACGGATGATTCCCATGCCCCGCACCATCATCGCCACCGAGCAAGCCCCCGCCGCGATCGGCCCGTACTCGCAGGCCGTGCGCGCCGGCAACACCGTGTATTTTTCCGGCCAGATCCCGCTCGACCCGGCCACCGGCACGCTGGTGGAAGGCGACATCACCACGCAGACCCGACGCGTGTTCGACAACCTCAAGGCCGTCGCCGAGGCCGCCGGTGGCTCGTTCGACAAGTTCGTGCGCGTGGGCATCTACGTGACCGACCTGGCGAACTTCGCCGCCGTCAATGCGGTGATGAACGAGTATTGCCAGCCGCCGTATCCGGCGCGTTCCACCATCGAAGTGGCCGGCCTGCCCAAGGGTGCGCAAGTGGAAGTGGACGCGATCATGGTGCTGGACTGATTGAACCGCGCGCGGATGGCTGACAGCTTTTGTCCGCAGCCTGATTCGCCCAGCCGGTGTGCTCGGTTAGGCTTGCATCGATGGCCGCCCAGAAACCTCAACGTGCCGCTGTAGTCGGCGACGACCCCGGCAAGCGACCGGTCACGGCGCTGGCCGGCGTCGGTCCGGCGCTGGTCGAATCGCTGGCGCGGCTGGGGCTGCATCGCGTGCAGGATCTGTGGTTCCACCTGCCGCTACGCTACGAAGATCGCACGCATCTGACGCCGTTGACCGACCTGCGCCCCGGCATGCGCGCGCAGGTGGTGGGCACGGTGGAGGCGGTGGAGAAAGGCTTCCGTTATCGCCCGCAACTGAAGGTGGCGATCGGCGACGGCGCGATGCAGACGCTGCTGCTGCGCTTCTTCCATTTCAACCGCGCGCAGGCCGAGCAGTTTCGCGTCGGCACGCGGCTGCTGTGCTACGGCGAAGCGCGGCAGGGCAATGCCAGCCTGGAGATGGTGCATCCGCAATACCGTCGCCTGGAAGACGATGCGTCCGTCGTATTGGATGAGCTGCTTACGCCGGTCTATCCCACTACCGAGGGACTTGGACAGAAGCGCCTGGGCAATGTCATCGCGAAGGCGCTGCAACAGCTGCCGGTCGAAGCGGAGCTGGAACTGATTCCGCCCGCGCTATGCGGCAAGTTCGGCTTGACTTCGCTGCGCGAGGCATTGCTGTATGTGCATCGGCCGCCACCCGATGCGCGCATCGATCAATTGATGCAGGGGCGCCACCCGGCGCAGCAGCGCCTGGCGTTCGAGGAATTGCTCACCCAGCACATGAGCCTGAAGCGTTTGCGTGCGGCGGTACGCGAGCGTCGCGCGCCGAAGCTTGGCGGTGGCGATACCTTGCGCCAGCGCTGGCTGGCGTCGCTGCCGTTCCAGCTTACGGGCGCGCAGCAACGCGTCATCGCGGAAATCGCCGATGACATCGCCCAGCCGCGTCCCATGCTGCGTCTGGTGCAGGGCGACGTCGGCTCCGGCAAGACCGCCGTGGCGTGCGCCACCGCGCTGGCGGCGGTGCAAGCGGGTTGCCAGGTGGCCTTGATGGCGCCCACCGAATTGCTGGCGGAACAGCATCTGCGCAACTTTCGGCATTGGCTGGAGCCGTTGAACATCCAGGTCGAATGGCTGGCCGGCAAGCAGCAGGGCAAGGCGCGCCAGCAGGCCATGCAGCGTGTGGCCGAGGGTGCGCCGATCGTGATCGGTACGCACGCCTTGATGCAGGAAGGCGTAGCGTTTGCGCGCCTGGGACTGGTGATCGTCGACGAGCAGCACCGGTTCGGCGTACAGCAGCGCCTGGCCTTGCGCGACAAAGGCGTGGAAGGCGAGCTGGTGCCGCATCAACTGGTGCTCACCGCCACGCCGATCCCACGCACGCTGGCGATGAGCGCCTACGCCGACCTCGACATTTCCGCCATCGATGAACTGCCGCCGGGCCGCACGCCGGTGCAGACGGTGGCGATCTCCAATGCACGCCGCGCCGAGGTGATCGAGCGCATTCGCGTCGCCTGCATGGAAGGTCGCCAAGCTTATTGGGTGTGCACGCTGATCGAGGAATCCGAGCAACTGCGCGCGCAAGCGGCCGAAGCGGCGCATGCCGAGCTTTCGCATGCGCTGACCGAATGTCCCGTGGGCCTGATCCATGGACGCATGAAGCCGAAAGAAAAGCAGGCGGTGATGGATGCCTTCAAGGCGGGCGAATTGTCCGTGCTGGTCGCCACCACGGTGATCGAAGTGGGCGTGGACGTGCCCAATGCCAGCCTGATGGTGATCGAAAACAGCGAGCGGTTGGGCCTGGCGCAATTGCACCAATTGCGCGGACGCGTGGGGCGCGGCGCCGTCGCCTCCAATTGCGTGCTGCTGTATCAACCGCCGCTGGGCCAGCTCGCGCGCGAACGCCTGCAGGTGATGCGCGACACCAACGACGGTTTTCGCATTGCCGAAAAGGACCTGGAGCTGCGCGGCCCCGGCGAAGTGCTGGGTACGCGGCAAACCGGCCAGCTCAGTTTCCGCATGGCCGACCTGGCGCGCGATGCGCATCTGCTGCCGGCCGTGCAGCAGGTGGGCCAATACATGCTTGCGCATCATCCCGAGCGGGCCGGGCGCTTGATCGAACGCTGGATCGGCGGTGCCGCGCGTTATGCAGGCGCGTAACGGGCAGGAGAAACATCGATCGCAAAAACGAATGCGGCCTGTTGCGCATCTGCCGTAATCTGCGCATATAAATTCCGATTTCCCATTCCCCAATCCCGAACCCATGACCCAACCCCAACTGCTGATTGATACCGATCCGGGTGTCGATGACGCCCTCGCCATCCTGATGGCGCATGCGCATGCCGACGTGCTGGGCCTGAGCATCGCTGCCGGCAATGTCGGCCTGGCGCATACCACGCGCAATGCGCGCACGCTGGTGGATGTGGTGGGCGCTTCCACGCCGGTGTTCGCCGGATGTCCCACGCCGCTGGTGCGCCTGCCTGAAGAAGACGCGGCATTCGTGCACGGCCTGGACGGGCTGGGCAACGTCGGGTTTCCGGAACCCATAACGGCGGCTGCGCAAGAGCATGCCGCGCTGGCCTTGCTGCGCATCACGCGCGAACATCCGGGCGCCATCACCTTGGTGGCCTTGGCGCCGCTGACCAACCTCGCCCTGGCGCTGCGGCTGGATCCGTCCTTGCCCGGGCGCGTCAAGCGCCTGGTGGTGATGGGCGGCGCGGTGACCGGTCACGGCAACACCGGCCGCGTGCCGGCGGAATTCAACATCGGCTTCGATCCCGAGGCGGCGCATGTGGTGTTCGAAGGCTTTCCCGATTTCGACCTGGTCGACTGGGAGCTCACCTTGCGCCACGCCTTCGACGAAGACGAATTCGACCAGTGGCTGACGGCCGGCGACCACCGCGCCGAGTTCTTTGGCCGGGTGTTCCAGGTGGCGCGCGAGACCAACCGCGAGCGCGGACGGCGCGGCATCGTCGCGGCCGACGCCCTGGCGATGGCAGTGGCCATCGATCCCTCCGTGGTCGTGCGCAGCGAGCGCCGCCATGTGGGCGTGGAGCTGGATGGCCGCCTGACCCGTGGCGCCACCGTGGTGGACTGGGGCCATCGCCTGGGCCTGCCCGTGCAGGCGAACGTGGTGCTGGAACTGGACCAGGCCAAGTTCGCGGCGATGGTGCGGCGGGCGCTGGGCGCACGCCTGCCGGCTTGACCGCGGCCATGGCCGGTCGATACAATGCCGCTCTTTTCACGCAAGCTTTGAGTCCGTCATGAAGCCCGATATCCATCCGAACTACCGTCAGGTGGTGTTCCAGGATCTCTCGTCCGACTTCGCGTTTCTGACGCGTTCGACGATTGCCACCAAGGAAACCGTCAAGTGGGAAGACGGCAACGAGTACCCGCTGGTCAAGGTGGATATCTCCAGCCACTCGCACCCGTTCTACACCGGCAAGCAGAAGACCATCGACGCCGGCGGTCGCGTGGACAAGTTCCGCCGCCGCTACGCGCAGAAATAATTTGCGAACCGCCGTCCAGCGGCGGGTCCAGTGATGCAAGCACAAGGCAGGCCTCGCGCCTGCCTTGTGCTTTTTCACGCGCCGTCAATCCGACCATGCGCCATCGGATCGTTTGCAATGTGATGTGCGATAATGGATCGGATGCATCGCCGCTTTCCCCCTCGTCGATGCGCCTTTCCCTTTGCCGGGTGGTCGCCGTTTTGCGCTGCCCCGGTGGCGACCCAATGCGTAGGAGGTTTCCGTGTCCGATTCCAAATCCGTCAAGCTGGTTGATGAGTCCAATGGCCGCAGCAGCGAACTCCCGCTGCTGAGCGGCACGATTGGCCCTGCCTGCATCGACATTGCCCCGCTCTACAAGGACACCGGGCATTTCACCTACGACCCCGGCTACGGCAGCACCGCCAGCACCAAGAGCGCCATCACCTACATCGATGGCGACCAGGGCGTGCTGATGTATCGCGGTTATCCGATCGAGCAACTGGCCGAGAAATCCAGCTTCCTCGAAGTAGCCTATCTGCTGCTGCACGGCGAGTTGCCGAACAAGACCCAGTTCGCCGGCTTCGAAAACGACATCACGCATCACACGATGATGCACGAGTCGCACAAGAACTTTTTCCAGGGCTTCCATCACGACGCGCATCCGATGGCGATGCTGGCCGCATCGGTGGCCTCGTTGTCGGCCTTCTATCACGAAGACCTGGACGTCGATAATCCGGAAGACCGCAAGCTGGCCGCGATCCGCCTGCTGGCGAAGATGCCGACCATCTCCGCCGCGTGCTACCGCTATTCGATCGGCTGGCCGTTCCGCTATCCGCGCAACAATCTCGAATACGTCACGCGCTTCCTGCACATGATGTTCGAGGTGCCGAGCGAGCCGCTGGAGCTCAGCCCCGTGTGCGCGAGGGCGCTGGATCTGTTGTTCATCCTGCACGCCGACCACGAGCAGAATGCATCCACCTCGACGGTGCGCCTGGTCGGTTCCACCGGCGCCAATCCGTATGCGTCGATCGCCGCCGGCATCACCGCGCTGTGGGGCCCCGCGCACGGCGGCGCCAACGAAGCCGTGCTGAAGATGCTCGAAGAGATCGGTTCGCCCGACAAGGTGGAAACCGCGGTCAAGCGCGCCAAGGACAAGAACGACAACTTCCGCCTGATGGGCTTCGGCCATCGCGTATACAAGAACTTCGATCCGCGCGCGAAGATCATCCGCGAGATGTGCCACAAGGTGCTGTCCGAACTCGGCGTCAACGATCCGCTGCTCGACGTGGCGATGAAGCTGGAAGAAGCCGCGCTGAAGGACGATTACTTCGTCGAGCGCAAGCTGTACCCGAACGTCGACTTCTACTCCGGCATCATCTACAAGGCGCTGGGTATCCCGACCGAGATGTTCACCGTGATGTTCGCGATCGCGCGCACCGCCGGCTGGATCGCGCACTGGATCGAACAGCACGAAACCCCCGGCTCGCGCATCGGCCGTCCGCGTCAGCTCTACGTGGGTGCCGACAAGCGCGACTATGTGGGGATCGACAAGCGCTGATCGACCGCATGTCAGTCATAAAAAACGCCCGGCTAGATGCCGGGCGTTTTGCTTTGCGCAGCTTGGCGATTTACTTGAGCGCGGCGGCCAGCTTGCGCTCGAACTCGTCATCCTCTGCGCCTTCCTCCGCCAGCATGATTTCCACCGAGGCCAGCGATGCGCGGCGCATTGGTTTTTCGTCGACGCGATCGAGCGGTGCCTGACGCAGCGCGTTGTGCGGAAGCACGGTGATGTCGAACGGAAGATTGTCGGCGGCGAACAGCATCACCGGATACTCGACCTGTTCGTCACGCGTGACGCGCAGGCGGCGCGTCTGCGTTTCGAACGGCACGCCGTGTTCGCGCAGGTAAATGCCGACGGCTTCCGGATCGTCGCTGAAGACATGCAGGCATACCGCCGAGTGCGCATCGGCGGTGCCTTCCAGCACCGCGCCGACCAGGCGTGGTTCGAAGCGCTGCAGGAAGCGCATCGCTTCGACCGCGGCTTCGCGTCTTTCCCGCAGCAAGTGCGGCTGGCTGTCGGCCTGGAACAGGCGCTGGTGTTCGCGCAGCGCCTGTTCGATCTCGTGATTGCGGGGAAGCGCCTGTTCGTCCAGCACGCCGAGCCGTTCGGCGGCCTTGCGCTTGGCGCGATGGAAATCGCGGATGCCGTGTTCGCTCATCAGGCGCGCCGCTTCCTGGGCGACGCGTAACCGGGTGCGTTGCACACGATCGTGCGCGTGGATGCGATGGTGTTCGCCTCGTGCCATGTCGCGACCCTCGGTTTGCATCGTCCGGGGCAAGCCTACCCCAAATACTCAGAAGATGTCGTTAGTCTGGTCCTGATCCTGGTTCTGCTGTTGCTGCGCCTGGTTGTGCAGGCGATCGATGTCTTCGACCTTGAAGATTTCCTGCATCGCATTCGGATCGCCTTGCGCGGTCGGCAAGCCGGTGTCGCGGTTGATCAGCGCGGTGGTAATGCCTGGCGGCATCGGCAGGCTCTTTTCGGGCAGGCCTTTGAGTACGTCGCCGGTGTAGTCGATCCAGATCGGCAGTGCCGCCTTGGCGCCGAATTCACCTTTGCCCAACGACGTGAAATCGTCGAAGCCGACCCACACCGCCGTCGACAGATCGCCATTGAAGCCGACGAACCACGCATCGCGGTGATCGTTGGTGGAGCCGGTCTTGCCGGCGAGGTCGCCACGGTTGAGCGACTTGGCCGCATAACCGGTGCCCATCGGCGACTGGATCACATCCTTCATCAGTGACGTGACGAGATAGTCGTTGCGGATGTCGATCACGTGCGGCGCCAGCACCGGCGGAGCCTTGCCGCTGTTGTGCACGTCGGCGGGCAGCACGGTTTCACCGGCCATCGCCACGCTCGCGGCCGGAGCGGGCGCATTGGACGAACTGGGCGATACGCCATTGGTGAGCATGTTCGCCGGCGGCGGTGCGGGCGGGCTGTTCTGCAACAGGCGCTCGGAACAATCCGCGCACGCGCGCGCCGGATTGGCGACATACACCGGCTTGCCGTCGCGATCGTCGATCTGGTCGATGAAATACGGCGTGACCAGATAGCCGCCATTGGCGAACACGGCGTAGCCGCGCGCCATGCTCAGCGGCGAGACGGATGCGGTGCCCAGCGCCATCGACAGGTTGTTCGGCAATGCGTCGGGCGGGAAGCCGAAGCGCGTGACATAGTCGCGCGTGTAGCGCACGCCGATCGCATCGAGCAGGCGTACCGACACCAGGTTCTTCGATTCGATCAGCGCTTCGCGCAGGCGGATCGGGCCGGAGAACTTGCCGTCGTCGTTGCTTGGCGTCCACAGGCCGTTCGGCTGCGACGGGTCGGGCAGGGCGATCGGCGAGTCGTTGATGATCGAGGCCGGCGTATAGCCGCGCTCGAACGCTGCCGAATAGATGAAGGGCTTGAAGCTGGAGCCCGGCTGGCGGGCGGCCATCACGGCGCGGTTGAACTTGCTGCGCTGGAAGTTGAAACCGCCGACCAGCGACTGGATGGCGCCGTTCTCCGGATCCAGCGACACCAGCGCGGCCTGCGCCTTCGGGATCTGCGTAAGCTGCCACGCGCCCTTGTCGTCGCGGATCACGCGGATGATGTCGCCGGGCTTGAGCACCGCATCGACCTTGGTCGGCGCAGCTCCCGCGCGGGTCTCGTTGATATAGGGGCGGGCCCAGTCCATCGCCTTCAGGTCGAGCTTGATCACCTGCTTGCCCGGCAGGAACACCGAGGCCTCAGTGGCGGACGAGGCGATCACCAGTCCAGGCACCAGGCCGGCTACATCCGTATAGCTGGAAAGCAGGTTGCTGTAGTCGGCGTCGCTGGCGTTCGAAGGCAGCTCCTCGTGGGCTTCCGGGCCGCGCCAGCCGTGGCGGTGATCGTAGATCGCCAAGCCGTCACGCACGGCCGCGACTGCCGCTTGTTGTCGGGTACTGACCAAAGTGGTCTTCACGACGTAGCCTTCGGTGAGCGCATCGTTGCCCAGGCGCTCCAGCGCCTGCAGCCGCGCCATTTCGGCCAGGTAGGGGGCGTCCACCTGCACCGGCTGCTCGTGCGGGGCGGCGTCGTCCGGCGCATGGATCGCCTGTTCGTACTGCGCCTGGTTGATGTAGCGATGCTCCAGCATCTGGCCCAGCACCCAGTTGCGGCGGGCAATCAGGCGCTGGGTGTTGGTCAGCGGATTGACCGCCGAGGGAAGCTGGAAGGTGGATGCGATGGCCGCGCACTGGGCCACGGTGAGCTGATCCAGCCGCTTGCCGTAGTAATACTCGGCCGCGGCCGCCACGCCATAGGAGCGGTGGCCCAGGAACATCTTGTTGATGTAGAGCTCCAGGATCTGGTCCTTGGTGAGCGTGCTCTCCATGCGCAAGGCGATGAACATCTCGATCAGCTTGCGCGAATAGAGCTTTTCCGGGCTCAGGAAGAAGTTGCGCGCCACCTGCTGGGTGATGGTGGAGCCGCCCTGGGTCTTGTTGCCACCGGAAGCCACCACATGCAGGCCGGCGCGCATCACGCCGCGCCAGTCCACACCGGGATGCGTATAGAAATCAGCATCTTCCGCCGACAGCACCGCATGCTTGAGCATGTCAGGCACTTGCTCGATAGGCACCGGAATACGCCGGGTTTCGCCGAAGGTGGCGATCAGTTTGCCGTCCGAGGTCAGCACTCGGAGCGGAACTTGCATGTGGTAATCCTTGAGTACATCCACCGACGGAATGCGCGGGGAGACCAGCCAGTAAGCCACCCCGATGGCTGCGGTTATCAGCAGGAGGCCACTAAAGCCAAGGATCAGCAGCCAGCGCAGTACAACTTTCAAAAATCGCGTCATGTGGTTGTTGTAGCGAGACTTGAGTCAAAACAGACCAAAGTATAGATGTTGCAGTATGTGGGGCATCAGCAACGGGTTAGCAAAACCTTAATCGCGGCATCCGGCAGGTTGGTCCAAATGTGCAGGCCATCACGCCAAAAGTCTCGAAGAAGTTCGCGTAGGCCATTGCTAATGCATTAATTTTTGGTTCTAATGACCCGGCAATCCTGCCAGTATCTGGCGGAAGCGCCAGGGGTCAAGGGGGAAGTCATCGTGGGGCTCTTTACACCCAAGAAGCCGCCGCTGGTAGGCGTCGACATCAGTTCGACCGCTGTCAAGCTGCTGCAGCTCAGCCAAGCAGGGGGTCGCTATCGCGTGGAGCACTACGCGATCGAGCCGCTGCCCCCGAATGCCGTCGTGGAAAAGAACATCGTCGAGGTCGAGGCGGTGGGCGAGGCGGTGCGCCGTGCGCTCGCGCGCTCCGGCGCCAAGGTCAAGCACGCCGCCGCAGCGGTGGCCGGCTCGGCGGTCATCACCCGTATCGTACCGATGCCGGCCGAACTGTCGGATGAAGACCTGGAAGGGCAGATCCAGGTGGAAGCGAACCAGTACATTCCGTACCCGATCGAGGAAGTGAGCCTCGATTTCGAGGTGCTCGGGCCGGTGCGCGACAACCCCGAAATGAACAACGTGCTGCTGGCCGCCTCGCGCACGGAGAACGTGGACATGCGCGTGGCCGCGCTGGACCTGGGCGGCCTCTCCGCGCAGGTGGTCGACGTGGAAGCGTTCGCGATGGAAAACGCCTTCACATTGATCGCCGACCAGTTGAATGTGGGTCGCGATGCGCTGGTGGCGGTGATCGACATCGGCGCCACCATGACCACGCTGTCGGTGCTCAAGAACCAGCGCACCATCTATTCGCGCGAGCAGGTGTTCGGCGGCAAGCAGCTGACCGACGAGATCATGCGGCGCTATGGGCTTTCATATGAGGAAGCCGGACGCGCCAAGCGCAAGGGCGGCCTGCCGGAATCCTACGAGACCGAAGCCCTGCAGCCGTTCAAGGAATCGCTGGTGCAGCAGATCAGCCGCCTGCTGCAGTTCTTCTATGCCGGCAGCGAGTTCAGCAAGGTCGACCAGGTGGTGCTGGCCGGCGGCTGCGCGTCGATCGAAGGCATCAGCGCGATGTTGGAAGAGCAGCTCGGCCTGCCGTGCGTGGTGGCCAATCCGCTGGCGCGCATGTCGCTGTCCAACCGCGTGCAGGCGCAGTCGCTGACGCAAGACGCCCCGGCGCTGATGATCGCGGTCGGACTCGCCATGAGGAGTTTCGACTGATGGCACACATAAACCTACTCCCGTGGCGCGCCGAACGCCGCAAGGTCCGTCAGCGCGAGTTCTTCATGCAGCTTGGCGCCGCAGCCCTGGCGGCGATCGGCGTGATGTTCCTGTGGTGGTTCTGGATGGACATGCGCATCGACAACCAGAACGATCGCAACGCCTACCTGCAGGACCAGATCAAGCAGGTGGATGCGCGCCTGGCCAAGATCCAGGATCTGGAGAAAGTCCGCGCGCAGTTGTTGGCCCGCAAGCAGATCATCGAGCAGTTGCAGGCGAACCGCGCGCAGATGGTGCATCTGTTCGACGAACTGGTGAAGACCATTCCGGGCAGCGTGCGCCTGACCTCGATCAAGCAGAACGGCGACCAGATGGTGCTGGGCGGCGTGTCGCAATCCAACGCCAGCGTGGCCGAGTACATGCGCAACATCGAAGGTTCGCCCTGGATGGGGCAATCGGACCTCAGCAAGACCGAGAACAGCCACGACGCCTCGCGCATGCCCTACAGCTTCGGCCTGACCGTGGCGCTGTCCAAGCCGAAGGATGATGGCGCGGGTGCGCAGGGCGCCGGTGCGCCGGCCTCCTCGGGTACGAGCGCCGCGCCTGCCGCGCCCCTGCAGAACAAGCCTGCCGCCACGACACCCCCTGCACCTGCTCCGGCCAAGCCGGGCGCCGCGCCGGTCAAGGGAGGGGCTCAAGCATGAAACTCTTCGACGATCTGCGCAGTCTCGACCGCAACAACATCGGCGGCTGGCCGAAATCGGTCAAGACGTTTTTCACGGTGCTGTTGTTCCTGGTGATCATCCTGGTCGGCTGGTACGTGGTGATCAGCGATCAGCAGGACCAGCTGCAAACGCTGGCCGGCAAGGAAGAACAGCTCAAGAAGGAGTTCTCCGAGAAGCAGGCCAAGTCGGTCAATCTCGAAGCGCTGCAGCAGCAGCTCGATGAAATGAAGGACATGCTGCGCCAGTTGCTGCGCCAGCTGCCCAGCAAGACCGAAATGCCCGAGCTGCTGGTGGACGTATCGCAGACGGCGCTATCGGCCGGCCTGCAGCAGGAACTGTTCCAGCCGGGTACCGAAATTCCGAAGGATTTCTACGCGGAGAAGCCGATCCAGCTGAAGATGATCGGAACGTACCATCAGTTCGGCGCATTCATCAGCGGCGTGGCTTCGCTGCCGCGCGTGGTGATCCTGACCATGCATGATGTATCGCTGACGCCGCTCAATCCGCCGGCCAAGGGTGCCGAGCCCGCTTCCAACCAGCTGCTGGTGTTGCAGGGCACGGTGAAGACCTATCGCTACCTCGACGATTCGGAGACCGGCGATACGGGCAGCAAGTCGAAGAAGCCCGGGGGACGGAAATGAGAGTCACGACTGCCATGAAGCTGGCCAAGCTGTCGCTGGTGATCGCCACCGCGCTCGTGCTTGGTGGCTGCACCCGCGGCATGAGCGATCTGCGCGACTGGGTTGCACAGGAAAAGGCCAAGCGCGGCGCGCCGATTCCGCCGCTGCCGGTGATCAAGACCTTCGAAACGTTCACCTACAGCGACCAGGACAAACGCGACCCGTTCAGTCCCAGCCAGGACGAGCTGACGCAGGCCAGCGGTCCGCGGCCGGATGAAGGTCGTCCGCGCCAACCGCTCGAAGCCTACTCGCTGGATAGCTTGAGGATGGTTGGCACGATCGGTGCTGCTGCCAACATGGAAGCCCTGGTCAAGGATCCCGGCGGCGTGATCCATCGCGTGCACATCAATGAATACATAGGCCAGAACTACGGTCGCGTCACCGCCATCAGCGGTGACCACGTCGACCTGGTCGAATTGGTTTCCAACGGCAATGGCGGCTGGATGGAACGTCCGGCCAGCATCGCGCTTGAGGCGAAATAGGAATACAGGGGCTGACAATGACTAATCCCAACCAAACAGTCCGGAGTCGTGCCATGCACCTGGCCAGCCGTTGCCTGATCACCGTCATGGTGCTGGGCGCCGCCACCTGGGCGAGCGCCGCCGCAGCGGCGAGCACGCTGCAGAACATCACCTACAAGAGCCTGCCGGGCGGTCGCGTCGAAGTGCGCATGAACTTCGACAGCAACCAGGTTCCGCAGCCGAACATCTTCACCACCGAAACGCCGCCGCGTATCGCGATCGATTTTCCCGATACCAGCAACGATGCGGCCCGCCACCAGGACATCGGCGTGGGCACCACCACCGGCGTATCGGCGATCGCCGCCGGCGGACGCACGCGCGTGGTGGTCGAGCTGATGCAGCCCTCCTCGTACAAGTCGAGCGTCCAGGGCAACAGCCTGGTGCTGGTGGTCAACAACGGCACGCAGTCGCAGCCGGTGACCACGGCGGCCACCATCGATCCGTCCAAGGCGCTGCCGTCGGCCACCAACGGCCCGGCCATCAGCAACATCGATTTCCAGCGCGGCGCGAACGGTTCGGGCCGTGTGCTAATCAACTTCAGCGGCACTGGCGCGACAGCGAACATGCATCGCCAGAACGGCAACCTCGCGGTGGACATCACCAACGCGCAGCTGCCGGCCAGCCAGGCGCAGCGCCTGAACGTGCTCGACTTCGCCACGCCGGTGCAGTCGATCTCGCCCAAGTCCACGCCGAACGGCGCGCATGTCGACATCGCCATCGCCGGTGACGTGGAAACCTCCTCGTACCAGACGGGCAATCAATACGTCGTCGAAGTGACGCCGAAGAAGCAGGAATCGAAGAACACCAATCCTGCCTCGGACGCGCAGCCGGTCTACAGCGGCAGCCGCGTCACCTTCAACTTCCAGGACATCCCGGTGCGCTCGGCCCTGCAATTGCTGGCAGACGTCTCCGGCCTGAACCTGGTGGCCTCCGACACCGTGGGTGGCAGTGTCACGCTGCGTCTGGTCAACGTGCCGTGGGATCAGGCGCTTGACGTGATCCTGCGCGCCAAGGACCTGGACAAGCGCCGCGACGGCAACGTGATCTGGATCGCGCCGCAGAAAGAACTGGCCGACTACGAGCAGAACGTCGCCGATGCGCGCTTCAAGGCGCAGGACACCGCGCCGCTGATCACCACGTATCTGCCGATCAGCTATGGCAAGGCGGCGGATATTGCGAAGTTGTTGACGAGTGGGGCGCAGCAGAGCCAGAGCGGTGCCAGCAATACGAGCGGTGCTGCTGGTCAGCATCGCGGCTTCCTCTCGCCGCGCGGTAGCGTCACGTTCGACCAACGAACGAATACGCTGCTGATCAACGATACAGCGGAAAAGACGGCTGAACTGCGCACATTGGTAGCTCAGCTGGATCGCCCGGTGCAACAGGTGTTGATCGAATCGCGCATCGTGATCGCTTCGGATGACTTCGAGCGCGACCTGGGTGTGCAGTGGGGCATTAACGGTCGACAGGTCAATCCGAGCGGCCAGACGCTGTCGCTGGGTAGCGGCCTGTTGCCGGCAACGTCCAGCGGTAGCACCACTACGACGTACAACGGCTTGCAGAACTACCAGCAGGTCAATCTGCCGGCCACCCCGTCCACGGGCACCGCTTCGACCATCGCTGCCGCCATTCTCGGCAAGAACTACGCATTGGACTTGGAACTGTCCGCTTCGCAGGCCGAAGGACGCAGCCAGCTCGTCTCCAGCCCGCGCGTGATCACTGCCAACCAGCAGGAGGCGGATATCCGCCAGGGTCAGGAAATCGGCTACGTCACCTACCAGAACAGTACCGGTGGCGGTGGCGCCAGCGGCACGGCGACGGTGGCCTTCAAGGACGCCGTGCTGGAACTGAAGGTGACGCCGACGATCACCGCCGACAACCGCGTGTTCCTGGCGATCAACGTGAACAAGGATTCGCTGCACAACTACATCACCGTGCCGGGCAGCGGCCAGGTGCCGGTGATCGATACGCGCTCGCTCAATACATCGGTATTGGTGGATAACGGCCAGACAGTGGTGCTGGGCGGCATCTATGAGATCAGCAAGACCGACAACCTGGCGAAGGTGCCGTGGCTGGGTGATATCCCCGGGATCGGCTTCCTGTTCCGCAGCACTCAGCGCATCAACGACAAGGCGGAACTGCTGATCTTCGTGACCCCACGCATCCTCAGCGACAGCCTGCAATAAGCCAAGGCGTTCACGAAAAACAGAAGGGGCGGCCAGCGTGCTGCCCCTTTTGCTTTGCGGAAAACAAGACCAAACTTTCCCATCGCGTTGTGGTCTCAACGCCCACCAAGCAGTACAGGATTCTCGGATGGACATGCCCCAAATTCCCACGCCCGGGCATCTGCAACACGCGTTTTCACGTCTTCGCGATGACCTGCAGCAGCACATCATCGGCCAGCCGCGGCTGATCGATTGCCTGTTGATCGCCCTGTTGGCCGATGGCCACCTGCTGGTGGAAGGCGCCCCGGGCCTGGCCAAGACCACGGCCGTCAAGGCCCTGGCCCAGCGCATCGACGCCGATTTTCATCGCGTGCAGTTCACGCCCGACCTGCTGCCCGCCGATCTCACCGGCACCGACGTGTTCCGTCCGCAGTCGGGCAGTTTCGAGTTCGAGCGCGGTCCGCTGTTCCACAACATCGTGCTGGCCGACGAGATCAACCGCGCACCGGCGAAAGTGCAGTCGGCGCTGCTCGAGGCCATGGCCGAGCGGCAGATCACCGTAGGGCGCAATACCTGGCAGCTGCCGGACCTGTTCATGGTGATGGCGACGCAGAATCCGATCGAGCAGGAAGGCACGTTCGCCCTGCCGGAGGCACAGCTCGATCGATTTGTCATGCATGTGACGATCGGCTATCCGGACGCGGCCGCCGAACTGGCGATCCTGCGCCTTGCGCGCGAACAGGCCGGCACATCGCCGAACGCCGTCGCTCCCGCTGCCGCCATGCTGTCGCAGGAAGACGTGTTCGCGGCGCGCGCGGCCGTATTGGGTATCCACGTGGCGCCTGCGCTGGAGCAATACCTGACGCAACTGGTGCTCGCCACGCGCGACGCCGGACGCTACGGGCCGGAACTGAAACGCTGGATCGCCTGGGGCGCCAGCCCGCGCGCCACCATCGCCCTGGACCGCTGCGCGCGCGCGCACGCCTGGTTGTGCGGCCGTGACTTCGCGTTGCCGGAAGACGTGCATGCGGTTGTCTACGAAGTGCTGCGCCATCGCGTGCTGCTCAGCTACGAAGCGGAAGCCGAAGGCGTCCGCAGCGACAAGGTCATACATCGTCTGCTGGATCTCGTTCCATTGCCGTGAACGCCGTGCCCGATCATCAAGCCGATGGCGACGGACGCGTCAGCGTATCGCTGTCCGAACTGGTTGCGCTGCGCGGCCGCGTCGCCCGCTTGCGCATGCCGCCGCAGGACAGCCGCGCCACGCGCATCGGTACGCAATCCAGCCGTCTATACGGCCGCGGCATGGACTATGCGGAATCGCGCGCCTATCAACCCGGCGATGACGTGCGCCGCATGGACTGGCGCCTGACCGCACGCAGCGGGCGCCTGCACACCAAGTTGTTCCAGGAAGAGCGCGAAGGGCAGTTGCTGATCCTGCTCGATCGCAATCCCAGCATGCGCTTCGGTACCCGCGTACGCTTCAAATCCGTGCAGGCGGCACGCGCCGCAGCCTTGGCCGCGTGGTATGCGATCAAGGCGGGGGAACGCATAGGCCTGGTGGCGTTTGGTGAAAACCACTCTTTGCAGCGTCCGCGTGGCGGCGTGCGTGGCGCGCTGGATGTATGCGGCATGCTGGCTAAATGCGATGCTGTGCCGTCCAACCAAAGCCAGCCGCTGTCCCAGGCGCTGCAGCATGTGATCAAGCTCCAGCACGGCGCCAATCGTGCATTGCTGATCAGCGATGGACAAAGCAGCGATGCGCCCGCGCGCGATCGCCTGCTCGAAATGATGCGGCACACCGCGGTGCGCCTGCTGATCGTCGCCGACGTGATGGAGCTGCAAGCGGTTCCGCCCGGCAGCTATCCGATCGAACATGATGGCCTGCGTCGCCAGCTCGCGCTGCATTCGTTGCCGCAGCGCGAAGCATTTCAACACAGCCTGGGCGAAGGGCAGGCGCGACTGGCTGCCATGGCCACGTCGCTGGGCATTCCCTGTCGCATCATCGATGCCGCCGCCGATCCGCTGGATGCGGTTTCCGCGCTGCTGCACAACGGCGGGAGGTCGCGATGAACGGCCAGTTCCCCACGGCGGCGACCGAGCTGCCGTTGCGCGACATCCATCTTCCGCCCAATCCGCCGTGGTGGCCGCCGGCGCCAGGCTGGTGGGTACTGGCGGCTGTAGTCTGCGTGGTAGCCGTGCTGGGATGGCTGCTCTATCGCCGTGCTCGTCGCGCGCGCCTCTGGCGGGAACGCGTGCTGCTCGAAATGCGGCAACTTGCCGATCGCCATGCGCGCGACGACGCGGCCTATGCTGCGGCCTTGCATCAGCTGCTGCGCCGCGCCGCATGGCGATACGCCGCAGACGCGCACCATCTGCAAGGCGAAGCGTGGCGTAACGTGCTGGCGGAAGTGCCGACAGATGCTGCAACGCTCGACACGCTGATGACGCTGGAAGCGCGCATGTATCAACCGCACGCCGCGTTCGATCGCGCGGCCGCGGAAGACGCGCTGCGCCGTTGGCTGCAAGCCGCATGGCGGCGCATGAAACCCTTGGAGACAGGTCGTGCCTGAATTCGCATGGCCATGGGTATTCACGCTGCTGCCGCTGCCGTGGCTGGCATGGCGCGTGTTGAAACCCGCGTCACCCGGACAGGCATTGCGCCTGCCGCATAGTTCGTTGTCATGGAATGTGAGCCAGCACGTCTCCGCATCGAGTACGGCGTCCTGGTTGCTGGCGCTGGGCTGGCTGAGCCTGCTCGTCGCCGCAGCAAGGCCGCAGCTGCTGGGGCCACCGCAAGCGCAGACGCATAGCGGGCGCGCGATGATGCTGGCGGTCGATCTTTCCGGCAGCATGCAGACGCCGGACATGGTGCTGGGCGGACAACAGCTCAGCCGCTTCGGCGCGGTGGAAGCGATCGCCGGCGATTTTATTTCCCGCCGCAGTGGCGATGAACTCGGCCTGGTGTTGTTCGGTACGCGCGCGTTTCTGGTCACGCCGCTCACCTATGACCTGAATGCGGTGCGCGCGCAATTGCGCAGTGCGACCGTTGGTTTGCCGGGCACGGAAACCGCGATCGGCGACGCGATCGCGGTGGCGGTCAAACGTCTGGCCGCCCTGCCGGAACAGGCGCGGGTGCTGATCCTGCTCACTGATGGCGTGAACAATTCCGGCAGCATCTCGCCGCAGGATGCCGCGCGCGCCGCCAAGGCCGCCGGCGTGCGCATCTACACCATCGGTATCGGCGCGACACGCATGGTAGTGCCGGGCCTGTTCGGCGACAGCGTGGTGAATCCGTCGGCGGACCTGGATGCGGACATGCTCACCTACATCGCGCACGAAACCGGTGGCCAGTTCTATCGCGCGACCGATGGCAGCCAGCTCGCCGATGCCTATCGCGCGATCGATGCGCTGGAACCCATGCCGCAGCACGGTCCCAGCTTCCGCCTGCATCACGAACTGTTCCGCGTGCCGCTCGCCATCGCCGGCGCCTGCCTGCTGCTGGGCCTGCTGTGGCCGCGCTGGAAAGGGATGGGCGCATGAGCGAGGCGCTGCATCAATTCCACTTTTTGCAGCCTGCCTGGTTGCTGGGCCTGCTGGCCTTGCCGCTGCTGCTGTGGCTCGGGGTGCGCGGCGATGCATCGCAGCGTGCGCTGCATCGCCTGGTCGACGCCGAGCTGTTGCCGTACCTGGTCAGCGGCGGATCGCGGCATGCGCGCTGGCCGGCGGGCTTGCTCGCGCTGGGATGGAGCTTGGGCGTGTTGGCGCTGGCGGGGCCGACCTGGAGCCGTATCGCCGAGCCGGTGTTCGCCGATCGTGCGGCGCAGGTCGTCGCCATATCGCTCTCGCAACGCATGCTGGCGCGCGACGTGCCGCCCAGCCGCATGGAGCGTGCGCGCTACAAGGCGCGCGATCTGCTGATGGCCAACAAGGATGGATTGAATGCGCTGATCGGTTACGCCGGGCAATCGTTCGTGGTGGCGCCGCTCACCTCCGACGCGCACAGCCTGGATGCCTTGCTCGACGCCATGTCGCCGGACGTCATGCCGGTGGCCGGCGACAATGCGGCGCAGGCCATCGAACAGGGCGTCAAGCTGGTTCATGACGCCAAGCTGGGCAATGGTTCGATCGTCCTGCTGACCGATGATGCCGATGCCGCTGCGCAAGCGGCAGCGCGTGCCGCGTGGTCCGCGGGCGTGCGAGTTTCCGTGCTGGGCATCGGTACGCCGCAGGGCGTGCCGGTTTCGCAAGCCGGCGGCGGTTTTGCGCACGACGATCAGGGCAACATCCTGGTGGCCCGTCGCGATGACCAACACCTGCGCGCACTGGCCGATGCAGGTCATGGCCGTTACATGGCCATGAGCGCGGATGGCGATGACGTCGCCGCCTTGCATGCGTTGTTGCAACCGACGCAACACGCCTCGCGCGCGGACGGCCCAAGCAGCGACGCGTGGGAGGACCGCGGCCCATGGTTGCTGCTGCCGCTGCTGCTGCTGGCCGCGATGGCCTTCCGCCGCGGATGGGTGTTGTTGCTGCCGCTGGTATTGCTGCCGTTATTGCCAACGACAGCAAAGGCGTCCGGCTGGCAGGACTGGTGGCGGCGTCCCGATCAACAAGCGGTGAGTGCATTGCGCCAGGGCGACGCAGCCAAGGCACAGCAACTGGCGCAGGACCCCGCATGGCGCGGCGCGGCAGCCTATCGCGGCAAGGATTACGCTGCCGCGGCGCAGGCGCTGCAGCAGGCCAAGGGTGCCGATGCGCAGTACAACCTTGGCAATGCGCTGGCCAGGCTTGGTCGCTACCAGGATGCGCTCAAGGCCTACGATCGCGCCTTGCAGCTCGATCCACACAATGACGATGCGCGCGCCAATCGCAACATCGTTGAAGAGGCGATGCGCAAGCAGCAACAAAACTCATCCTCGCAGCAGCCGCAAAAGCAACCGTCCGGCGGACAGAGCGGGCAGCAAAACCAGGCCGGCCAGAACGGGCAATCGTCAGGACAGCAAGGCCAGTCGGGCCAGCAACAAAACGCCGGCCAAGGCGCGCAAGGCCAGTCGAGCCAAAATCAAAACGGGCAGCAGCCATCGCAAGGCGCACATCAGAACGGCAGCGAGCGATCCTCGACAAACGATCGCTCGACACGGCAGAACGCAAGCCAGGGTTCCACGCAGGAGGAACCCAAGAGCTCGCCGGCGCCCGCCTCCAGCAGCGAACGCGCCCAAGCGGCGAAGGCACAGCAAGGGCTGCAGACGCAAATGGATCAGGCGCTCGCCGGCAAGCAAGCCAAGGCGTCTCCACAGCAGGCGCACGAACTGGGTGTGGTCGAGAGCGATGATCCGCTCGCCAAGCTGCCCAGCGCCGTGCGCCGCGATCTGCAGCGCGTGCCAGACGATCCCGGCGCACTGCTGCGCCGCAAGTTCGAACTCGAATACCGCGAGCGCATGGGCGCGCAACCTGGCAACGGAGATTGAGTGATGCGTCGGTGGTTTCTGTTGTTCTGGCTGCTGTTGCCTTGCGCCGCCATGGCGGCGAGCGTGCAGGCGACGCTGGATCGCAACGACGTGCATCTGGGCGAAACCGTCACGCTCAATCTGCGCATCGACGGAACGATGAATGCCAACACGCCGGACCTGAGCGCGCTGGATCGTGATTTCGAAGTACTCGGCACCTCCACCAACAGTTCGCTCAACATCGTCAATGGCCAGCAGGCCGCTGAACTGATCATCGGGGTGGCGCTGCGTCCCAAGCACACGGGCGACCTGCAGATTCCCTCGCTGAGCGTGGCCGGCGGCCAGACGCAGCCGCTGACCTTGCACGTGGGCGCGCCGGATACATCGGCCAGTGCGAATGCCAGCAAGGGTGTGTTCGTCGAAGTCATGCCTAGTTCAACGCACGCCTACGTCGGGCAGCAACTGCTCTACACCGTGCGCCTGTTCTTCGACCTCAATCTCAACAGTGGCAGCCTGGCCGATCCGCATGTCGATGGTGCGGAGCTGCGCAAACTGGGCAACGACGCCGATTACCAGGCCGTGCGCAACGGCCGCCGTTACCAAGTGATCGAGCGGCGCTATGCCTTGACGCCACAGCGCGCCGGCAGCCTGACCATTCCTTCGATCCAGTTCCAGGGCGAAGCGGTCGAACCCGGCAATCCGAACGATCCGGGCGGTTTCTTCAATCCCGGCGGCTTGTTCGGCAACACCACGCCGGTGACGGCCAACTCGCCGGAAACGACGATCGACGTACAGGCGCCGCCTGCGAACTGGGGCAAGACCGCCTGGCTGCCCGCACGTTCGCTGACGCTCAGCCTCGAGGGCTTGCCCAGCGACGACAAGATTACCGTGGGCCAGCCGCTGAACCTGCGCATGCGCGTGGAAGCGCAAGGCGTGCCCGGCGATGCCTTGCCGGAGTTGAGCCTGCCGGCGATCGATGGCGCGACTGTGTACCCCGACCAGCCGAGCACGACCACGCGCGACGATGGCGAATGGCTGACGGGACGGCGCGAACGCAATTTCGCGATCTTTCCGCAGCATGCCGGCACGCTGACCATTCCGGAAATCACGCTCACCTGGTTCGACGTGCAAAGCGGACAGAAGCGCGTCGCCACCCTTCCCGCGCATACCTTGACCGTGGCCGCAGCCGCGCCCGGTGCCGCGCCGGCGGTTGCCGCCTCCGCGCCGCAGCCTGAGCCATCAACGGCCAGCAGCGTTGCCGCCGCGCCCACGATTGCGCATGCGACCAACACCGCGGTGGCAACGCCCTGGCGCTGGATCGCCCTGGGCAGCCTGGTCTTGTGGCTGATCAGCATGCTGGCGTTCGCGTGGTGGTATCGCAGCAAGCGATCACGCAGCACGCACGTGTCCGCACGTCGTGCGGAACCGGCCGACACGGCACGCGCGCTGCGCCATGCGTTTCTGGAGGCGGCACGCGGCAACGATAGCCCAGCCCAGGCGCGATGCCTGCTTGCCTGGGCACGCTCCGAACGCCCCGAGCTGCGCAATCTGGGCGAGGTCGCCGAGGCATTGGCGTCGCAGGAGCAGCGCGCGGCGATCGGACAGCTGCAGCGCGAGCACTATGCCGGCGTTACCGCGGCCAAGCGCATCGATCTGGCCGCGGTATTCGCCAAAGGTTTCGGGTGGCGCCAGGCGGACCCCACCGAAACGGATTCACCGCTGCCGCCGCTGTATCCGTTCAAGCTCGATTGAGCGCGTCCTGCCAGATCGACGCCATGCGCGCGTCGTAGCAGCAAAGCTGCACGTCCATGGCATCGGGCGCCACCTTGCGCAAGGTGGCGATCGCCACCTGCGCCGCCTGTTCGGGTGGATAGCCGTAGACGCCGCAGCTGATCGCCGGAAAGGCGATGCGTGCGATGGCGTGCTCGTTCGCCAGCGCGATGCATGAGCGATAGCACCGCGCCAGCAGTTCAGCTTCGCCGCGATGGCCGCCGTGCCAGACCGGCCCCACCGTATGAATGACATAGCGCGCTGGCAGCAGGAAACCCGGCGTGATGCGCGCCTCGCCGGTCGGGCAGCGCACGCCTGGCGCCACCTGCGGCAAGGCTTTGCAAGCTTCCAGCAAGCCAGGGCCGGCCGCGCGATGGATGGCGCCGTCCACGCCGCCGCCGCCGAGCAAGGCGGTGTTGGCCGCGTTCACGATGGCGTCCCGAGGCAACTGGGTGAGGTCGGAAGTGACAACGCTGATGGGCATGATTTGGGCTTATGCTTGGGCGAATGGGATCATTCCCTAGCGACACCGGGCGATTGCATCATGCCAAAGACGGAAGATATTTCCTTCGGTTACTTGCTGAACGACATTACCCTGCTGTTTCGCAAGCACTTTGACCGGCGTGCGGTGAAATTCGGTTTGACGCGAGCGCAATGGCGCGCCACCAAGATGCTTTATCACCGTGAAGGCCTGCGCCAGACGGAGCTGGCCGAATTCTTGGAAATGGAACCCATCGCCGTCGGCCGTGTGATCGACCGCCTGCAGGCGGCCGGTTTCGTGGAACGGCGGCCCGATCCCAAGGATCGCCGCGCCTGGCGCCTGTACACCACCGCGCAGGCGAGCGGAGTGATCGACGATATGGAGCGCATCGCGCGCGAGCTGCGGCGTGAATGCACGGCGGGCATCACCTACGAGGAAATGGCCCAGGCGATGGACGTACTGACGCGGTTGAAGGAAAACCTGCAGGCGCTCGACACCGCGGAAGCTCCCGCCGAAGCTGGCGAGGATGCGGCTGTTTCTTCCGCCGTTCGGGAAGAAGGATAGATTGAGCTAAAACGCAGCCGGAGCCGACCTGCCGGAACGTCGCGCCAAAGCCCTCTTCCGGAGGGATCGGGTTAGCGTCGAATCTCGGCCAAGCCGTTCATTTCACGCTCGTCGCCCCGGCGAAAGCCGGGGCCCAGCGACTTTAAAGCGGAAAGACACTGGGTCCCGGCTTTCGCCGGGACGACGGACCGCGTCACGCAGGATCCAGCGCCGTCCGCCGTCCTTAACTTGGGTTCGACGCTGATCAGGTCTGCAAGACTGCTCAGTCTTCCGCCCCATCGTGCGCGAACGCGCCGGGCGCCGAGCCGAAATCGCCATCCGCCTGCGCCGCCATGTAGGAGAACACGGCGTACACCGCCACGTTCTGCGCCAGCTCCTTCGGATCGATCTTGTCCAGCGTGTCGTTGGGCGTGTGGTGCCAGTCGAAGTAGTGCGTGCCGTCCTGCACGAGCGTGAGCGCGGCCATGCCCTTGCCGTGCATCTGCGATAGATCCGAACCGCCGCCGCCTGGCTTCTTCGCGTCGTAGCTCACGCCGATCGGCGCCAGCACCTTGGCGATCTGCGCGATGGCGCCGCGCGCCTCGGGCTTCACGCTGGCGGTCATGCGCCACACCGGGCCGGCGCCGAAATCCGATTCGGTGCCGAGCTGGAACTTGCTCACATCTGCCGCGTGCTTCTCGGCATAGGCGCGGCCGCCCCACAAGCCCATTTCCTCGTTGGCGAAAGCGATCACGCGGATGGTGCGGTCGGGACGCTGCGGCAGATCGTGGATCACCTTGGCGGCCCCCACGGCGATTGCCACGCCGGCGCCATCGTCGATCGCGCCGGTGCCCAGGTCCCAGGAATCCAGATGGCCGCCGATGGCGATCACCTGGTCGGGATACTTGCTGCCGGTGATCTCGCCGATCACGTTCGCACCGGTGTACTGGCCTTCGACGCCGCAATCGAGATCAAGCTTGACGGTGACCGGCTTGCCGTAGGCCAGCACGCGTTCGAGCTGGTCGGCATCCGGGTTGGACAGCGCCGCCGCGGGAATCGCCTTGGCCGGATCGGTAAAGGCGGTGACGCCGGTGTGCGGCGTGCGATCGTTGGCATCGGTACCGGCCGAGCGCAGCAGATAGCCCGCCGCACCCTTGGCCTGCGCGATCACCGGACCCTGCACGCGAATCGGCGAACCGATGCGGCCGTAGTCCAGGCCATCCTTGTGCCGCTGCATGCGCTCGCCGATGTAGACGATCTTGCCTTTCACGCTGGCCGGATCGGCCGCTTTCAGCGCATCGAGGCTGGCGAATTGCACCACCTCGGCGGTCAGGCCACCCTTGGGCGTGGCGGGCGAATAACCCAGCGCGGTGAGCGTCAACGGCTGCGGAAACGGCGCGACGATGGCGCCATGCTCGCTGCGGCGCACCCACAGCGGATAGCTCACCGGCTCGGTATAGACCTTGTCGAAACCCAGCGCCTTGAACTTGGCCACCATCCAGTCGCGGCCACGCTCATCGTTCACGCCGCCAGCCAGGCGTGCTCCGACTTCGGTGGTGAGCCCTTCCACCACCTTGTAGGCGGTATCGTCATGCAGTGCCTTGTCACGCAGTTGTTCGGCCGTCTGCACGACGGAGGCGGGAATGGTGGTGGGCGCATCCTTGGCGCAAATCGATCCGGTAGCCAGCATCAGGCTGGCGGCGAGCAGGGTGAGGGAGTGACGCATGGGTGGCTCCGGTTGCGGAGCCACGATTATCGGTGTCTTGTCGGACTGCGCTTAGGCCGAAAGTCATGGGGAGGGAATCGGGAATAGGGAATAGGGAATAGGGAATAGGGAAAAGCATCGCCTCCAAGCGCGTGCGCTAAGCCTTGCCGTACCTTGCTCTTGCCATTCCCTATTCCCCATTCCCTATTCTCTGCTCTTCAACAGATCGCGAATCTCGGTAAGCAACACCACTTCCGGCGGCGTGGCTGCGGCGGCTTTCTTGTAGAACCTGTTGACCAGCTTGACCAGCAGAAAGATCGCGAAGGCCACGATCAGGAAGGCGATCACGGTGTTGATGAAGCTGCCGTAGGCGATCGCAACTTCTGGAATCTTGTGCGCAGGATTGCTGTTGTCGGCGGGCCGTATCACCCATTTCATATCCGAGAAATCGATACCGCCGGTGATCCAGCCGATCGGCGGCATGATCAGATCGCTCACCAGCGAGGTGACGATCTTGCCGAACGCCGCGCCGATCACCACGCCCACCGCCATGTCCACGACGTTGCCGCGCGTGGCAAATTCTTTGAATTCCTGCAGCATGCTCATGGTCGTCTCCGTTGGGTTGTGCGCCGAATGGCGTTGTGAAGTTCGGTGCGACGAGTGCGTCGCCATTAGCGTCAAACGATGCGGCTTTCCAGCACGGCGACCCCTTCCACCTCCGCGCGAAAACGATCGCCGCGTTGCAAGGCCGCCACGCCGGCGGGCGTGCCGGTGAAGATCAGGTCGCCGGGCCTGAGTTCGAACAGCGTGGACAGCGCCGCGATGATGTCGGCGACGCCATGCACCATCTCGCCCAATCGCCCCTGCTGGCGCAACTGGCCGTTCACCGCGAGGCTGATGCGCGTATCGGGCTGCAGGGTGGTCTCGCCTGCTGGCCGCAAGGCGGACACCGGTGCGGAATGGTCGAACGCCTTGGCCACGTCCCACGGATGGCCCTTGGCCTTGGCGACGGCCTGCAGATCGCGCCGGGTGAGGTCGAGCCCCACGCCATAGCCGAAGACCGCCTGCGCCACCAGCCCGGCATCGAGGTTGCGGCCGCCGGCCTTCAACGCCACTACCATTTCCACCTCGTGGTGGAGTTCGGAGGTGGCCGAAGGGTAGGGCACCTCCGCGCCATCGGCGACCACGGCGTCCGCAGGTTTGCAGAAGAACATCGGGGCCGCAGCATCTACGGTGGCTCCCATTTCACGTGCGTGTTCGGCGTAATTGCGGCCGATGCAGAACACGCGGCGGATGGGAAAGCGTTCCTCGCGGCCGAGGATCGGGAGGCTGGGGATGGCAGGAGGATCGATCGCGTAGCGCATGCCAAAAAGGGTAGCAGCTTCATGCACCTGCCTGGCAACACGCTGATCGGGCGGGCGCTTATTTGTCAGCACGCATCGCGCATCGCGGCGCCACGTCAGCGGCGCGCAAGCAAAAATAGGCAGCTTCTACGACCTTTGCGGGCATGGCGTTGTCGATTCCGGGGCCGCTCGCACGTCGTAAGGCATGACAGGTGTCATTGGCATGGGTTGATGAGCGCACGTGGCAGGACATGGCCGAGCCCATTATCGTGCGCGCATCGGGGACAACAGGACAAAAGCGTGAGCAATGCCGATCTACTGAAGGAACTCAAGATCGAACGCCACCAGCGTGAAGAGCACGGACAGGGGCCGGCACGCTGGCCCTGGATCGTCGGCGTGATCGTGCTGGTGCTGGCGGGGCTGGGCGCAGGCGCCTGGTGGTGGTTCGGCCATCGGCCCGTTCCGGTGCATACCGCGCAGGCGGTGGCGGCGGGCAGCAATCCGGCGGCCGGCGCGGTATTGCAGGCCACCGGCTACGTGACCGCGCGCCGCCAGGCCACCGTTTCCGCGCAGATCACCGGCACCCTCACCGCGGTGCTGATCGAGGAAGGCGATCACGTCAGGCAAGGCCAGGTCCTGGCCAAGCTGGACGACAGCCAGTACAAGGCCGCGCTCGATTCGGCCATCGCGCAAGCCAGGGCCGCGCATGCGCTGGTCAACCAATACGAAGCGCAACTGGCGCAGAACCAGCGCGACGCCACGCGCAACGAAGCGCTGGCCGAACGCGGGCTGGTGTCCAAGCAGGCGGCCGAGCAATCGCGCACGCTCGCCAGCAGCACGCGCGCGCAACTGGCTTCACAGCAGAGGCAGGCCGCTGCCGCCGACGCGCAGGTGGTGGAAGCGCAGGTCAACTACGGTTACTGCATGATCCGCGCACCGTTCAATGGCGTGATCACCACCAAGGATGCGCAGGTGGGCGAAGTGGTGTCGCCGTTCTCGGCCGGCGGCGGCTTCACCCGCACCGGCATCGGCACCATCGTGGACATGGATTCGCTCGAAGTGGATGTCGATGTGAATGAGGCCTACATCGGCCGCGTCACGCCCAATATGCCGGCCGAAGCCGTGCTCGATGCGTATCCGGATTGGAAGATTCCCGCACACGTCATCGCCATCGTGCCGGCCGCCGATCGCGGCAAGGCCACGGTGAAGGTGCGCGTGGCGATGGAAAATAAAGATGCGCGCATCGTGCCGGACATGGGCGTGCGCGTATCGTTCCTGGAAGCCAAGCCCGCCACCGCCGAACAGGCGCCCAAAGGCGTGCTGGTGCCGGCCAAGGCGATCGTCAGGCGCGACGGCAGCGATAGCGTGTTCGTGGTCAGCAACGGCAAGGCGCACCGGCAGACCGTGCAGCCTGCCGCGCAAACTTTCGGCGACATGCGGCTGATTCCTGCCGCGGTGAATGCGGGCGACAGCGTAGTGGTCTCGCCGCCGGACGAGCTTCGCGACGGTTCCGATGTAAGCGTGCAGGCTCAGTAAGCAACTTAAGGCATGCGCGATTCGCGCGCAGCCACAACCGTTCCACTCGGGAGGATGTAGCTATGGGTACGTTGATCGAGATCCGCGATCTTTCCAAAGTTTATGAGCGTGGCCGGCAGAAGGTGGAGGTGTTGCATCACATCAACCTCAACATCGCCGAAGGTGATTTCCTTGCATTGATGGGGCCGTCCGGTTCGGGCAAGACCACCTTGCTGAACCTGGTCGGCGGCCTGGACACACCCAGCGGCGGCAGCATCAGCGTGGGCGGACAGCGCATCGACCAGTTCGGCGCCGGCGCACTGGCTCGCTGGCGTGCGTCGAACGTCGGCTTCGTGTTCCAGTTCTACAACCTGATGCCGATGCTGAGCGCGCAGCGCAATGTGGAACTGCCGCTGCTGCTGACCAAGCTGTCGGCGGCGCAGCGGCGCAAGAACGCGGCCATCGCGCTGCAACTGGTGGGCCTGGCCGATCGCGCTGCGCACAAGCCGAGCGAGCTCTCCGGCGGGCAGCAGCAGCGCGTGGCGATTGCGCGGGCGATCGTTTCCGATCCTGGCCTGCTGGTGTGCGACGAACCGACCGGCGACCTGGATCGCCATTCGGCCGAGGAGGTGCTTGGCCTGCTGCGCCAGCTCAATCGCGAACACGGCAAGACCATCGTGATGGTCACGCACGATCCGAAAGCGGCCGAGTACGCCGACCACACGCTGCATCTGGACAAGGGCACGCTGGTCGAACAGGTCACGGCCTGAGGAGGGTGTGATGAAATATTTCCATCTGATCTGGGCTGCGCTGTTTCGGCGCAAGACCCGCACCATCCTCACGCTGGTGTCGATCGCCGCGGCGTTCCTGCTGTTCGGCATGCTCGATGCCGTGCGCACCTCGTTCGACCAGGCCGGCAAAAGCGCCAACGGCGCGCAGCGCCTGCAGACCGGTTCGAAACTGTCCTTCATCGAAACCTTGCCGCAGGGCCTGGCCGAACAGATCGCGCGCGTGCCAGGCGTGAAATCGGTGGCGTATGCGAACTGGTTTGGCGGCGCGTATCAGGATCCGCACAACCAGATCTTCACCTTCGCGGTGAGCGACAACTACGTCGATCAATATCCGGAAGTGCAGGTGAGCGATGACGCGCGCAAGACCTATCTGCAAACGCGCACCGGCATCCTGGTGGGCGACAAGCTGATGGAGAAATACCACTGGAAGGTGGGCGACCAGATTCCGTTGCAGTCGAACATCTTTCCGCAGTTGAACGGCAGCAAGAACTGGACCTTCAACATCGTCGGCGTGATGCATCCGAAGGAAACCAGTGCGGGCTTTTACAGCCAGATGATCCTGATGCACTGGAAGTATTTCGACGACAGCGTCGCCAAGGGCTACAACGGCGGCCGCGTGGGCTGGTTCGTCACGCGCGTGAGCGACGTGAACCAGGCCGACCAGGTGGCCAAGGCGATCGATGCCCTGTCCGCCAATTCGGACCATGAAACCCGCACGCAGACCGAAGCGGCTGCCACCGCATCATGGATGAAGCAGCTGGCCGACATCGGCTTGATCGTCGGCTCGATCATGGGCGCCGTGTTCTTCACGCTGCTGCTGTTGACCGGCAACACCATGATGCAGGCGGTGCGCGAACGCACTTCAGAGCTGGCGGTGATGAAAACCCTTGGTTTCTCCGATCACAGCGTACTGGCGATGGTGCTGGCCGAATCGGTCCTGCTGGTGCTGCTCGGCGGCGTGATCGGCATCGCGCTGGCGGCGGTATTGATTCCGGGCGTAAGCGCGAGCAGCGGCGGCATGCTGAACCTGCCCACGGTCGGCGCGAGCAGCTGGATGCTGGGCATCGGCCTGATGCTGGCGATCGGTGCGGTGGTCGGCGCCATTCCCGCGTGGCGGGCGATGCGCTTGAACATTGTCGATGCGCTGGCCGGCCGCTAAAGGAGCACAGTCATGAATTTTCTTTTCAACTTTGTCGTGCTGGTCGCGATGGTGATCGCGTTGTTCGTCTGGGTGCAGTTGCCCTGGTACGTGGTGCTGGCGCTGGCGGTGGTGTTCGCAGCCTGGATGGCGCTCACGCGCCGCGGGCGGCAGGCCGCTTCGGTCACCGGCGTAGGCGTGAGCACGCTGCGGCAGCGGCTCGGTTCGTCATCGGTGGTGATCGTGGGCATCGCCGGCGTGGTCGGCGTGCTGGTGGCCTTGCTGGCGATGGGCGAGGGCTACAGCGAAACCCTGCGCAAAACCGGTAGCGATGACACGGTGATGGTGCTGCGTGGCGGTTCGGCCGCCGAAGTCAGTTCAGTGATGACCCGCGACGGCATCCTGGTGGTCGACCAGGCGCCGGGTGTCGCGCGCGACAGCCAGGGCAAGCCGATCACTTCCGGCGAAATCGTGGTGGCGGCCAACCTGCCGATCAAAGGCGGCGGGCCGGACGAAGAAGGCAGCGTGCAATTGCGCGGCGTAGGCGATGGCGCCTGGGCCGTGCGTCCCAATCTGAAAATCATCGCCGGCCGCAAATTCCAGCCCGGCATGCGCGAGCTGGTGGTGGGGCAGGGCGCGCAGCGCCAGTTCGCCGGCCTGGAGCCCGGGCACGCGATCAAGCTCGGCGCGCAGACCTGGAACGTGGTCGGCGTATTCGCCTCGGGCGACGCATTGGATTCGGAGATCTGGGGCGATGCCGACGTGGTGGCCGAGGCCTACCGGCGCGGCAGCAGCCGCACCTCGATGGTGGTCAAGCTGACCGACGCCAAGGCGTTCGACGCGTTCAAGGCGGCATTGGTCGGCGATCCGCGCCTGCAGGTGGATGTGGACACCACGCTCAACTACTACAGCAAGCAGTCCGAAGGCATGAGCAAGGTGATGCGCGTGATGGGTATTACGGTGGGCACGATCATGGCGATCGGCGCGTTGTTCGGCGCGCTCAACACCATGTTCGCCGCCGTGGCCGCGCGTGCGCGGGAAATCGCCACGCTGCGCGCGATTGGTTTTCGCGGACTGCCGGTAGTGGTGGCGGTGATGCTGGAGACGATGCTGCTGGCCTTGATCGGCGGTTTGATCGGCGGCCTGCTCGCGTGGCTGATCTTCAATGGCTGGACCGCTTCCACGCTCGCCACGGGCACCACCGGGCAGCTTGCCTTCACCTTCAAGGTGACGCCGAGTTTGCTGTGGGAAGGCTTGAAGTGGGCGTTGGCGATCGGCTTCGTCGGCGGCTTGTTCCCCGCGTTGCGCGCCGCGCGTTTGCCGGTGACGACGGCACTGCGCGAGTTGTGATGGCCGAGGAGCGGGAACGGTGATATCCGTTCCCGCTCTTATTCGATACTTACGACGGCAGTCCGTGCACTGGTTTGCTTTGCGCGTCCCAGCGCAAGCGACAGCAGCACCAGCACCACCAGTGTCGCCACGTTGCAAGCCAGGCCGGTGGCGAAGGCATGCGCATACACGCTCGCGCCGCCCTGGCCATGCAGCGCCGTGTAGAACACGCCGCCGATCACCGCCACGCCGAGCGCCGCGCTGATCTGCAATCCGGTAATCACCATGCCCGACGCCAGGCCTGCGTGATGCATGCCCACGCTGCCGATCACCGTGCGGATCAAGGAAGGCATGGCGACGCCGAATCCGCATCCGGCGATCACCAGCGCCGGCGCAAACACATTCTGCGGCAGCACGTGCAGCACTACCGCGATGAGCAAAGCGAAGCCAGCCGCCTTGCACGCGCATGCCAATGGCAACGCACGATGGCCGAGCGCGTCGATCACGCGCGGCGCACTGATCGAACCCACGAAATAGCCGATGGTAAACGGCACGGTGGCCAGCCCGGCCTGCAAGGCGCTGCGTTGCAGGCCGTTCTGCAGGTAGACGGCAAAGGTGAGGAAGAAAGCGGAGGTCAGATAGATGCCGAGCGTCACCACCATGCCCAGCGAAAAATCGTGCTCGCGAAACAGCCGCACGTCGATCAGCGGCGAACCGCCACGTTGAACGAGACGCGCTTCGAAGCGTACGAACAACGCGAACGTCAGCAGCGAACCGGCCAGCATCACGTAGGTCCATAGCGGCCAGCCTTGTTCGCGTCCTTCCACCAGCGGATACACCAGCAACGCCAGGGCCAGCGACAGCAAGCCCACGCCGCCCAGGTCCAGGCGCGCCGCATGCTCCGCGCGCGATTCGCGCAGCAGCATCGCGCCGCCGATCCATGCCGCCACGCCCACCGGCAGGTTCACCAGAAAGATCAGCTGCCAGCCCAGGCCCCACAGATGGCTCGACACCAGCACGCCGCCCAGCAGCGCACCGAGCGTGGCGGCAATACCGAACGTGGCCGAATACAAACCCAGCGCGCGCGGTTGCTCGGCCTGGGGAAACATCACGCGGATCGAGGCCAGCACCTGCGGCGCCAGTGCAGCCGCCGCCAGCCCCTGCAACATGCGGCCGGCGAGCAGGGCGTTCGACGACCACGCCAGCCCGCATATCAGCGACGCCAGCGTGAACCCGGCAATGCCCAGCAGGAACAGCCGGCGGCGGCCGAACAGGTCGCCCAGCCGCCCGCCGGAGATCAGGAACACCGCATAGGTCGCCGCATACGCGGAGATCACGAACTGCAGCTGTGCCGCGCTGGTATGCAGGGCGGCGCGGATCGAAGGCAGCGCCACGTTCACGATGAAGAAATCCAGCGGCGGCAGGAAGGCGCCCGTCAACAGAACAGGCAAAGCCAGCCAGCGCCGCGGATCGCCTGCGGCGTCGTGCGTATTCATGTCGTTGCTCCAGAAAAATCAGCTTGGCGCTCATGCTAGTGCGGGCCTAAGATAAGGAAAACTCATTGACGGATATTTCAGTCATGAATATTGAAAATGGATATCTGCGGCGGCCGCTGGACCTGGATGCCGTGCAGGCCTTCGTGCTGGTGGCCGATCTCAACAGCTTCACGCGCGCGGCCGAGGCGCTCGATACCACCCAATCGGCGGTGAGCCTGAAGTTGAAGCGCCTGGAAGATCGCCTGGGCCGGCGCCTGCTGGAGCGCACGCCGCGCCGCGTGCGTCTATCGCACCAGGGCGAAGCCTTCCTGCCCGCGGCGCGCGAGCTGCTCGATGCGCACGAGCGTGCGGTGAACGGCCAGCAGCAGGCGCATCAGAGTTTGCGTATCGGCATCAGCGACCAGGCGGCGGGCACCGAGCTGCCTACGCTGTTGGCGAAAGTCGGCGCGTATGACCGCTCCTTGCGCATCGAAGTGCGCATCGGTGCTTCGTACGGCCTGCTTGGCGCCTATGATCGCGGCGAAATCGACGCGGCGATCGTCTGCCGCGACAGCAGTCGTGCCGATGGCGAGCTGTTGTTCGTCGAGCCCTACGGCTGGTACGCGGTGCCGCATTGGGAACAGCCTGCGGGAGAGCCTTTGCGTATCGCCTCGCTCGCCGCGCCCTGCCATGTTCGCGCGATGGCGCTGAAAACACTGGATGACGCCGGCATTGCATGGAGCGAAGTGTTCGTCGGCGGTGGCTTGCCCGCGGTCGCCGCGGCGGCTTCGGCGGGGCTGGCGGTGGCGCCGTTGCCGCGGCGCGCCTGTCCGTCCAACGCGGTCGAAATCAGCGAGCGCCTGGGCCTGCCCAAGCTGCCGCTTACCGAAGTGATGCTGCATAACCGTATTGCCGATCCGCGCACACGTGAGGCGGTACGCATCCTGGCCGCAGCGCTGCGCGCATCCGTGGCGTCTTAGGGCATCACCGGCGGCACGTACGGCAAGGTAAGGCCCAGCAACCACAACAGGCCCAGCACCAGCGGCACGTGCACCACGAGTTGGATGAAGGTGAAGCCGACCACGTCGCGCGCCTTCAGCCCCAGCACGCCGAGCAGCGGCAGCATCCAGAACGGATTGATCAGATTCGGCAAAGCTTCGGCAGCGTTGTAGACCTGCACCGCCCAGCCCAGATGCACGTGCAGGTCGTTCGCCGCCTGCATCACGTAGGGCGCCTCGATCAGCCATTTGCCGCCGCCGGACGGCACGAAGAATCCGAGCACCGAGGAATACACGCCCATCACCAACGGAAAGCTGTCGGTGGAGGCAATGTGCACGAATACGCCGGACAGGCGATGCGCGAGCGTTTGGCCGTCCAAACCGGGCGCATGCGTAAGCAACGCGGCGATACCGCCATACAGCGGAAATTGAATCAGCACGCCGGCCGTGCTCGGTACCGCGCGCGTCACCGCGTTGAGAAAACTGCGCGGACGCCAATGCAGCAGCAAGCCGGCGGTAAGGAACAGGAAGTTGTAGGTATTGAGATTGGCGATCGCGGTGACGGCCGGCTTGCTGGCGAACTCGTAACCCAGCCAGCCCAGGCCGAGCACGCCGATCAGGATCGACAATAGCGGGCTGTATTCCAGCCATTCGCCGGGACGGCTGCGCGGCGGCAGCACGGGCGTGGCGCTTTCCACCGCGCCGAAATCCTGCGCGATGCGCGCCTGTGCACCCGATGGCGCGGTAAACCAGCAGATCAACAGCGAGACCAGGATCAGCACCGTCGTGAGCGCGATCGATTGCCACAGGAAAATCGTCTGGCTGAAAGGCAATACGCCGGTGATCGACAGCAAACCTGGCGGCATGCTTTTCGGATTGGCCTGCAACTGCGCCGCGGACGACGACAAGCCCATCGCCCACACCGCGCCCAAGCCCAGATAGGCTGCCGCGCCGGCCGCGCGATAATCCATGCGCAGTGCTTCGCGACGTGCCAAGGCACGCACCAGCAAGCCGCCGAACACCAGCGAAAAGCCCCACGACAGCAGCGAAGCCAGCATGCTGATCAGCCCGACGTAGCAGATCGCGCCGCGTCCGCTGCGTGGTACGCGCGCCAGCAGATAGATGAAACGCGCCACGATAGGTGCGGTCGCCACCACGTAGCCGCCGATCACCACGAAGGCCATCTGCATGGTGAAAGGAATCAAACTCCAGAAGCCATCGCCGAACGCATTGGCGGTAGCGACGGGCGTAGCGCCGAAACCCAGCACCGCGATGGCTACGACGATCACGCCCAGCGCGGCGAACACCCATGCATCGGGAAACCAGCGCTCCGCCCACGCCGCGCTGCGTAACGCGGCGCGCGCCATCCAGCCGTCGGTTGCGTTGCTCATGGACGCCGTTCTCTCCAGGGGTGCTCTGATCCATTCTACGTAGGCGGCATGATGCCCAGAAGGCTCGCAGGGTGTGTTGCGCGACGCCGGGAAGACTGGCTGTCCTGCCAAGTTGCGCGGCGCAGCCTGCGGGCCTTCTGGGCATCACCCTTCGGGCCGCTCCTGTCTGTCCGCATGCCTTCGGTCCATCGTCTCGACAGACGGCCAGTCTGCCTTCGCCGATGCCCCTGTGGCCTGCGAACAGACAGGAGCGGTGACGCCCACGTAGAATGGATCAGAGCACCCCGCGAATGTGTCTATGGTGATGCGACGTCACGCGTGGCGGCAAGCGTCCACGCATGACGCTTTGAAGACCGTCAGTGCGCCTGTCGCTGCCGCGCGAACGTGATGATGCCCACGCCCAGCAGGATCACCGCCATGCCGGCCAAGTCGTAGGGCCCGACGGTTTCGCCCAGCAGCATCACGCCAAACAGCACGGCGACCGGCGGATTGACGTACGCATAGCTGGTGGCGAACGCGGGACGCGCGTGCTTGAGCACGTACAGGTAAGCGCTGAAGGCGATCAGCGAACCGAATACCACCAGGTACGCAGCCGCAGCCGTGGCGTGCAGCGAGGGATGCGCCGGCAACTTCTCGGAAGTGAGCATGCCCACCGCAAGCAGGGCGACGCTGCCGCACAGCATTTGCGCAGCGGTATTCATCAAGCCGGTGGGCATGTCTTGGTGCTTGCTCCACACCGAGCCGAACGCCCACGCCATCGCGGCGATCAGCAAGGCGATCGCACCGATGTGCGAACCGGACAAGGCGCTGCCGAGATTGAGCACGATCACGCCGACAAAGCCGATCAGCAATCCGGCCGTTTCCGATCGCGTCGGCCAGTTGCCGTACAGGGCCGCAAAGATCGCCGCAAACAACGGCATGCTCGCCACCGCGACTGCCGAAACACCCGAACTCACGCTTTGTTCGGCATAGCACACCAGGCCGTTGCCGAAGCCGAGCAAAAGCACGCCGGTGAACGCCGCGTTGCGCCATTGCCGTGCGCTGGGCAACGGCATGCCGCGCCAGCGCAGGTAACCGAACAGCAGCACGCCCGCGATGGCGAAACGCAGTCCGGCGAGCAGAAACGGCGGATAGCTTTCCAGCGCGATGCGTATCGCGAGGTAAGTGGAGCCCCAGACGATATACAGCGCGAGCATCGCCAGGGGCACCCACGCACCCGCGCGGTTCTGGTCGCTCGCCGTGGCAAGCGTATTGGTGGCCGAATCGTTCATGGGCGAGGAGATGGGGGCGAGCCGCCACGATACCTGCACGGCGGGCGCTGGAGTAGCGAAAGCGATGCAAGCGTGCGTTGACCCAGCGTCAACGCGCCGGGCCCGTCCCGCTTGATCGGCGCGCTATCCCTGCCGCGCCGCCTCTTCCTGGGCGAGCAACGCGCGCTTGCGCTCCACGCCCCAGCGCCAGCCGCCCGGCGAGCCGTCTTCGCGCACGATGCGATGGCACGGCACGATCAGCGCCAGGCGGTTGTTGCCGCAGGCTTGGCCGATCGCCCGGGCGCCGCCGGGCTGGCCCAGTTCCGCGGCGAGTTCGCCGTAGCTCTTGGTGGTGCCGGCCGGAATGCGGGTAAGGGCGTCCCACACGCGCCATTGGAACGCGGTGGCGGCCACGTCCAGCGGCGGCATCTCCGGTGCGGCGCGGTCGCTCCAGCCCAGCTCGCTGGCGATGCGGGCGATCACCGCATCCAGCCATTCCTCGCGGCCGTTGTCGACGCGCTCGCGGCTGGCCTTGGGAAACTCATCCGCCAGCCGCTGTTCCAGTTCTTCGTCGTTCGCGCCCAGGGTGACCGAGCAGATGCCCTTGGCCGTGGCGGCCACCAGCAACTGGCCCAGCGGCGTGCGGGTGGTGGTGTAGCGGATGTGCGCGCCGGCGCCGCCCGCGCGATAGCTGGCCGGCGTCATGCCCAGCAGGCGGTTGGTGTTTTCGTACACGCGGCTGCCGGAGCCGAAGCCGGCGTCATAGACCGCGTCGGCCACGGCGGAGCCTTTGCGCAGCGCGCTCTTGAACTGGCCGAAGCGGCGTGCGCGATGGTATTCGGCCGGGCTCATGCCATAGCGGCGGCGGAAGGCGCGTTGCAGATGGCTGGGGCTGAGCTTGGCCGCATCGGCCAGGGTGGCCAGCGACGGCGCTTCCGTCGCGCGCTCGATCAGCGCGCGGACGTGCTCCAGCGGTGCTTCAAGGGTGGCGAGGGAGTTACGCATGGCAGTATCCGAGAAGGGATTTGCCGTCAGCTTAGGGAAGCCGCCACGTGGCAGCTATCCGGATTTTGCGGCGGAATGCTCTGGACTATTCCACGTGCCCGGCATGACGTCCAGACGGCTCGCAGGGTGCGGTGACGGGTGCGTGGAATAGTTCAGAGCATCCTTAGTGGTGCGCCACCGGGCGGGAGTTGCGGATGACCACGTACTCGCCTTCCAGCACTTCCGGCTGGCGTGGCCGCTTGGCGGCGCCCGACACGGCGACGCGGCTGCGCTTCCATTGCCGCCACAGCAGCCAAAGCGCACCGCCAACGGTCAGCACGCCGGCCACGACCAGGCCGAACACCATCAGCACGCCCACGACAACCAGGCCCAGCACCACCGACAGGGCCTGGGCCAGCGGGTGGCGACGACGGTGCAAAAGCGGAAGGACGACGCGCATGTTAAAAATCCGTATGGTAAAATCAAGGACTTACGCGCGTAACGATGAGGCCATGGAGCCTCCAAGGCAAGTGCCCATGGAAACCGCAGCATCCCCCCACCGCCTGTGCCGGCTTCACGACATGCCCGATGGCGAGGCCATCGCGGTGGACGTGCTGCTGCCCGATGGCGAGGAAAGCGTGATCCTGCTGCGCCTGGGCGAGCGCGTGAACGCCTGGTTGAACATCTGCCCGCACGCCGGCCGCCGCCTGGACTGGGCGCCGGGCAAATTCCTGCTGTCCAAGGGCATGCTCGTTTGCGCTGCGCACGGCGCCTGCTTCAGCGTGAACGACGGCGAATGCATCAGCGGTCCATGTAAAGGCGAAAGCCTGCGGGCGGTGCCGGTACGGGTGGAGCAGGGCGAGGTGTTGCTCGACGCGTAGGTTGAGGTGCAAACCCCGACGTGGATCCACGCATGGCGATGTTGGGGTTTGCACCCCAACCTACAGGCGCGCGTCGACCATGTCCTTCGGCAGCACGCCCTTGATGTCGTAGACCACGCCATGGGGCATGGTGAGCGAGCGCATGTCGTAGGCGCCGCCGGCCTTGAACTGCGCATGCGCCACGGCTAGCACCACCGCGGCGTAGCTTCCGGTTGCCTCCACCTCGGGCAGCAATTGCAAGCCGTAATGCTTGCGCGCTTCGTCCGCGTCGGCCCATGGATCGTGCACGTCGACCGCGGCGCCGAAACTTTCCAATTCGCGCACCAGCTCGACCACGCGCGTGTTGCGCAGGTCCGGACAGTTTTCCTTGAAGGTGAGGCCGAGCACCAGCACGCGGCTGCCGCGGATCGCATGGCCTTGGCGCACCATCAGCTTGATCACCTCCGCGGCGATATGCTGGCCCATCGCATCGTTGATGCGGCGGCAGGCGAGCAGGATGTCCGGGTAATAGCCGGTCGACTGCGCTTTCTGGATCAGGTAGTACGGATCGACGCCAATGCAATGTCCACCGACCAGCCCAGGCTGGAACGGCAGGAAATTCCATTTCGTGCGCGCGGCGTCGAGCACGTCCTGCGTGTCGATGCCTAAGCGATGGAAGATCAGTGCGAACTCGTTGATCAGGGCGATGTTGGCGTCGCGCTGCGTGTTTTCGATCACCTTGGCCGCTTCGGCCACCTTCAGGCTAGGTGCCTTGTGCGTGCCGGCGGCGATGATGCGCGCGTACAGCGCGTCGACGAAATCGGCCGCTTCCGGCGTCGAGCCCGAGGTGATTTTCGGAATCGTGGTGAGCCGGCGCTGCCTGTCGCCGGGATTGATGCGCTCGGGGCTGTAGCCGACGGTGAAGTCGCGATTGAATTGCAGGCCGGAAGCCTGTTCCAGCTCGGGTACACAGATCTCTTCGGTCGCGCCCGGATACACGGTGGATTCGTAGATCACTACGTCGCCATGCTTGAGCACGCCGCCGACCATCTGGCTGGCGCGGATCAGAGGCATGAAGTCGGGACGCTTGTGCTCATCCACCGGCGTCGGCACGGTGATGATGAAAACGTTGCGATCGCGCAGCGCTTCGGCCTCGGTGGTGAAGCGCAACTGGGTGGCGGCGCGCAGTTCCTCGTCCGTCGTTTCCTGGTTGCCGTCGATGCCGCGGCGCAGGGCGTCCACGCGCGCCGCGTCGATGTCGTAACCGAGCGTATCGAGCTGGCGTCCGAATTCCACGGCAAGCGGCAGGCCGACGTAACCGAGGCCGATCACGGCCAGGCGAGGGTCGCGGGGATAGGGAATCACGGGTTTTTCAGCCACATCGCAGATCAAGTCGGCGCTGAGGATATCGGACTGCCGCGACGATGTGGGTGGCGTGCGTCGAGCCTGTCAGCGATACATCAGATTGACCGCCACCAGCGTGATCAGCAACACGATAAAGGTGAGCGGCACGCCCGCGCGCAGGAAATCCCTGGCGCTGTAGTCGCCGGGGCCGGTCACCATCATCAGCGCCGGATGGCCGGAGCTGAGCAGGAAGGTGTTGGAGGAAGACACCGCCACGATCAACGCGTACGCCGACGGATTGCCGCCGGTGGCCACCGCCACGCTGATCGCCACCGGCACCATCATCACCGTGGCGCCCACGTTCGACATCACCTGCGAGAACGTCAACGTTAGCAGGGCCAGCGACAGCTGCAGAATCCACGGCGAGGCATGGCCCAGATGCAGCAGCACTTCCTGCGCCACCCACGCGGCGGTGCCGGTGGAGTCCATCGACCAGCCCAGCGGAATCAGGCAGGCGGTGACGAAGATGGTCTTCCAGTTCACCGCGCGATACGCCTCGTCCATGTTCAACACACCAGAAAGCAGCATGCCGACCGCGCCGGTCATCATCGCGATGGAAAGATCGAGGTTGGTGAACAGCGCCAGGCTCTTGGCCAGCAGGAAGAAGCCGACCGCCTGCCAGATCTTGTTCGGGCGCTGTTCCTCGCGCGGAATGTCGGTGACGACCACCAGGTCCTTGTCCTCGGAAACATCCTGCAGCGCTTTCCAACTGGAGTGCAGCACCAGCGTATCGCCGGTGCGCAGGCTCACCGCGCGCAGGTCGTCGCGATACACCTGGTCGCCGCGCGTCACCGCCAGCACCGAAATGCCGTAGCGCTTGCGCAGGCGCAGCTCGCCGACCGATTGCTTGAGGAAGCGCGAGTTGGGCGGAATCACCGCTTCGGAAATGCCCGCGCGGGTGGGATTGAACAGTTCGGCCAGTTGCCGCATGCGCGGCGAGACGCGGCACAGCTGATTGTTGGCGAAGCGATTGAGTTCATCGCGCGGGCCGAGCACGCCCAGCACCGAACCCACCCAGATCACCTGGTCGGCCGGCGGCGCCATGCGCGCCTCGTTGCCGCTCTTGATCGCCAGGATCAGCGGCGCGCCGTGCAATTGCTCGACTTCGCCGATGCTCATGCCGACCAGCGGGCTTTCGGCGGTGACGGTCAGTTCGGCCGTCTCGCCGACGATGCCGTAGGTCTCGGCGAAGTAGCTCTCGGTACGGCCGGGCGTCACCTTCTGCCGTTCGTCCTCGCGCTCGGGCAGCAGCTTGTTGGTGTAGAAATAAAAGAACAGCACGCCGGCCACTGCCAGCGCCAGGCCCACCGGCGTCACGCTGAAGAGGCCGAACTTGGGTACCGTCTGCGCGCCGGGCGGCAGGTTGGCGTTGGCGCTGGCGATCAGGTCGTTGAGCACGATCAGCGGCGAGTTGGCGATCAGCGTGGTGTTGGTGGCGGTGAGAATGCAGAACGCCATCGGCAGCAGCAGGCGCGAGATCGGCACGCCGGTACGCGCGGAAAGGCGGCTGGTGACGGGGATCATCAAGGCGGCCAGCGCCTGGCTGGGAATCACCGCACTGAACAGGCTGGTGACCGAGTTGATCACCACGCCCAGGCGCGATTCCTTGCCACGCGCCATGCGCATCACGAACTGCGCGGTCAGGCCCAGCACGCCGGCGCGGTCCAGCCCGGCGCCCATGATCATGATCGCGATGATGGCGATCACCGCGTTGCCGGCGAAGCCGTTGAACACGCGGTCGGAGGGAATCAGGCCGGTGAGGCCGATCACCACCACCACCAGCAGCGCCACCATGTCGGCGCGAATCCATTCCAGCACCAGCATGAGCATGGTGAAGCACACCAGGCCCAGTACCAGGATCATTTCAGGTGTAAGGGTCAGGGCCACTGGCGATCGTCCCTGACGGGCGCTGGGCAAGGAGTGCAATTGGGCAGCAGTTGCTTCACGCGATGGCTCGTCCCTGTTTAACGCGGAAGTATAAGCGTGTGCGCGTGGCGGCTGGTGAACCGTTGCCGCATTGTGGGCGCCCCGCGTAGGTTGGGGTGCAAACCCCGACATTGCCATGAGCATGTGTTCGGGATGTTTGGGGTTTGCACCCCAACCTACGCGGGGCGCCGGCGATAGAGCAGGTCCCACACGCCATGCCCGAGCTTCAACCCGCGCCGCTCGAAATGCGTTTCGATGCGCCACGCCGGTTTCTCGGCGAACCGGCCCGGGCCGAGCGCGTTGCGCCAATCTGGCGCGGTTTCCATCACTTCCAGCATGTGCTGCGCATAGGGCTCCCAATCGGTGGCCAGGTGCAGCAGGCCATCCGGCGCCACGCGCGTGGCGAGCAGGGCGACGAATTCCGGCTGCACGATGCGCCGCTTGTTGTGGCGCTTCTTGTGCCAGGGATCGGGAAACCAGATGCGCACCTCGGCCAGCACGCCGGGCGCGAGCTCGTTTTCCAGCACTTCCACCGCGTCATGCTTGTAGAGGCGCACGTTGCCCGCGTCGCGCGCGGCCAGGGCGTTCATCAGCCGGCCGACGCCGGGGCCGTGCACTTCCACGCCGATGTAGTCGCGCGCCAGGTCGTGTTCGCTCGCCCAGGCCAGCGCCTCGCCGTTGCCGAAGCCGATTTCCAGCACGTGCGGGGCATGGCGGCCGAAATGCGCGTCGAGATCCTGCGTTTTTCCCGAATAGTCGATGCCGAAGCGCGCCCAATGGGTCTCGAACGCGCGTTGCTGGGCGGGCGTCATGCGGCCTTCGCGCAGGACGAAGCTGCGGATGCGGCGGAGATGGGTGTCGTGATCGGAAGATTCGGTCATGCGTGCGTTTTACTCCCTCTCCCCTCCGGGGAGAGGGCTGGGGGTGAGGGGACAATCTTGCGTAAGTGGCGGATCGAAGCGTGGCTTCTTAAGGTTTGGGGCAAGCCTTGGCCCCTCACCCCAACCCCTTTCCCCAGAAGGGAGAGGGGCTATACCGGTCAACCGATCGTGCCGTCGATCGGGCTCGACGCCGACGCAAACCGCTTGCGCGGAATGCGGCCGGCGCGAAACGCCGCGCGTCCGGCCTCGATCGCCAGCTTCATCGCATGCGCCATCAGCACCGGATCCTTGGCGCCGGCGATGGCGGTGTTCATCAGCACGCCGTCGCAGCCCAGTTCCATCGCGATCGCCGCGTCGGAGGCCGTGCCCACGCCGGCGTCGACGATGATCGGCACCTTCGCGTTCTCGATGATCTCCAGCAGGTTGTACTTGTTCTGGATGCCGAGGCCCGAGCCGATCGGCGCGGCCAGCGGCATCACCGCCACGCAGCCGATCTGTTCGAGCTTCTTGGCCAGGATCGGGTCGTCGCTGGTGTAGACCATCACGTCGAAGCCGTCGGCCACCAGTTGTTCGGCCGCCTTGAGTGTTTCCACCACGTCGGGGAACAGCGTGCGTTCGTCGCCCAGCACTTCCAGCTTGACCAGCTTGTGGCCGTCCAGCAGTTCGCGCGCCAGGCGGCAGGTGCGCACCGCGTCGACGGCGTTGTAGCAGCCGGCGGTATTGGGCAGCAGGGTGAATTCGCCGGGCGGCAGCGCATCAAGCAGGTTGGGTGCGTTGGGGTCTTGCCCCAGGTTCACGCGGCGGATGGCGGCGGTGACGATTTCCGCGCCGGCGGCCAGGGTGGCGCGGCGGGTTTCGTCCAGGTCCTTGTATTTGCCGGTGCCGGTGAGCAGGCGCGAGCGGTAGCTGGTGCCGGCGATGACCAGGGTGTCGGTAGTGTCGTGGGTCTTGATGTTCATGCCTGGAATGCTTGGAGGGCGCGGCTCAGCCGCCACCGATGGCGTGGACGATTTCCACCTTGTCGCCTTCGCGCAGTGCATAGGTTTCATGCTGGCTGCGCGGCACGATTTCCTGATTCACCTCGACGGCGACGCGCCGGCCAGCGTAACCGGCTTCGTGCAGCAACAGGGTGACGGTGAGGTTGTCGCCGCAATCGTGCGGGCGGCCGTTGAGGGTGATGTGCATCCGGCCATTGTAGCGGCAGTGCCGGCCCGTGGTCCGCTTTCGCGCCGCCGTGCATCGGCACGGCGGCGCCAGGGATCAATGCTGCGGATTGTCGTTCTTGGACGGCGGCGCGTAATGCGGGTGCGGCGCGTTCTGCTGCGGTTGCGGATGAGGCTGCTGCGGGGGCTCCGGACGCGAGTACTGCGGCGGCGCCTGGTAGCGGTACGGTTCCGGCTGATAAGCGGGAGCGCGCTGGATTTCACGCGGCGCCTCGATCACCCGCGGCGGCGGCTGCACGCTCTGGCGTGACTGCTCATATTGGCGCGCGCGTTGCTCGGTTTCCTGACGCGCGCGTTGCTCGGCCTCGAAGCGTTGCTGCTGCTGTTGCTGTTCGATCACCGCCTGACGCTCGCGCTCCTGCTGGAACGAGGGCTGCGGCGGCACATAGCGAGGCGCTTGCTGCACGGTGGGCTGCGCGGGCGCGTAGTGGGGCGCTTGCTGCACCTCGGGCTGCCGCGGCAGGTAATGCGGTGCCTGTTGTTCTTCGCGCGGCGGCGGCGTGTAGTGCGGCGCCTGCTGCACTTGCTGGGGCTGCGCCGGCGCGAAATGCGGCACCTGCGGCAAGGTGGTGGCGCCCGGGCGCGGCGGCGCTTGCGGTTGCGCGGGTTCCATCCGGTTCGGGAAGCCGCGTCCCGAAACCACCCTTGGTGCATTCGGCTGCACGTTCAACACGCGCACGTTGGAAGCGGGCTGGCCGGCGTGAACCGGAGCCGCGGCAGCCACCGCCGGTGCGGGCGGGCGCACGGCTACCACCTGGCGATTGAAGCCGGCCGCCGGCAACGGACGCGTGTTGACGGTGCGCGGCGGCGCGAAACTCGCCGGCAACGGACGCTGCAAGGTGGCCGGGGATACCACCGGCGCGTTGGCCAGCTGTTTCGGATCCAGGTGCAACTGGTTGTTCTGCACGTTCCGCGCGCTGGCGAACGCTTGCGCAGGCACGGCGGTGAAGGCGTGCGGCGCATCGCGATTGACGTAGTTCACGCCGGTGACCGGACGCCCTTCGCGATAGAAGTTGTACTGGTTGTGGATGTTGTTGATCACCGTCACCTGGTTGATGTTGCGCGTGATGCGGATGTTGGTGACGTTGACGTTGGTGTAGTAGTTGCGCGACGCGCGATACCACGGGTTGTAGACCTCGTGCGGGCCGAGCGGGAACCAGCCCACCGGACCGCCGCGGCCGATCCCGACGAAGGCGACCAGCGCCGGCGCGTACACCGGCCGCACGCGCGGCGGACAGGGAATCCAGCCCCAACGTCCGCGCACAAACGCCCAGCGACCATAGTGGTACGGCGCAAAACCCCAGGGCGACGCGTCCACCCAGGTCCAGCCCCACGGCCCGATCCATACCCAGTGGCCGTAACGGTATGGCGCCCAGCCGGCGACCACGGTGGTGGGATACCACACGGTGCCGTAATCCTCGTCCTGCTGGAATTGACCGTATTGATTCAAGTCCTGCGCACCGACCACGTCGCTGGGCACATACTGGGTGCTGCTGGCGATGGTGTTGGCGTACTGGGCGTCGCGATCGTTGCACCAGGCGTCGAATTCATCGCGGCCCTGGATCTCGCTGACTGTCATGTCATTCAACGACGAGTCGCCGAACTGATAGCTGCGCCCGCTGAACACTTCGCGTTGCGCATTGTTCTCGCCATAAACGATGCCGCCGCCATCGAACGGTGTGACCGTGGTGCCGTTGCCGTTCGCGCCGACGTCGACCCGGAACGTACCGGGCTGGTTGATCACCAGCGCCAGCGTCGGCGTGTCGATCTCGTAGGTGGCGCCCTGGTCGAGGTTGCGCACGGTGATGTTGAGCGTGCCCTGGGTCAGTTCGAACTGGCCGATCTGATCGTTGAGGTTGAGCACGCCGATATCGCTCTGGCCGCTGATGCGCAGCGAGGCGCCGCCCAGGTCCAGCTCGGCGCGCGCGTCGGGCCCGCTGGACAGCTTGTCGCCATTGGTCAACGGCCGGTTGACGTCGGCGGCGCTCCAGTCGGTGCTGCCCGATGGCATCAGGCCGAGGTCGCCGGATGCATAGGAAAGCCGCGCCACGCGCGCCGGAGGATCGGAAGTGTTGTCGCCGCCGCCCTGGCCGTCGTCCGTCTGGGCCAGGGCGAAACCGGCGCAGGACAGCAGCAATGCCGTCAGGAGGATGCGCCATCCGCGCGAACAAGACTGGAACGCATTGAGCACACGCATGGGACTCTCCGTGCAGATGTACGCGAAACGGTCGCGCCCCGGTTCATCCGTGTTGGTGCTCATCATCTTGCAGACGGATCATGAGTGTCGCCTTAGGGGCGCAGTACCTGTTGCCGATGGTTTAGGAATCGCGCGACCGCCGCGCCCGCACGCCAGGATTCCCAAAAGCCGCATCCGCCGGTTACCATCGCCGGACGCAAGCGGGTGTAGCTCAATGGTAGAGCTGTAGCTTCCCAAGCTACTGACGAGGGTTCGATTCCCTTCACCCGCTCCATTTCGCGATGACGATGGACCGCTTAGTTAATTTGCTGGTTACACAGCCTGCGAAGGCGCCGACTAGGGAGAGGGGTGATGGCGACTACAGATACCGGCCTGTACCGGTCTGTGATGGGCAACGACTTCAAGAGCATCAAGGTCGGGATTTATCCTGGCGACGGCGTGCTTGATCCGCGTTGGGAGTCGACCCAATATTTCAGCAAAAAGCTTGATAAGTGGGTCACCAGCCAAGCTGATGTGACCGTCGTCGGCGGGAAGGATGGCCCGGAAGTGTTGCCAGGAGGCGGAACATCGCTGCATGACGTTTCGGGTTGGTTTCCCAGCAAGGAATTCTGGATTCCGGAGGGCACCGAGTATTCGGCGGAACTGATCGAGATCCGCAAGGATTCGAAGTTGAAGACCAGTCCCTACAACCCGAAACTCAAGGGCTATCACTATCAACTTGAACCGCGCACGCGCATGACTGTCCTCGCGTTCAAGGGCGCTTTGGACAATATGGCGCGGGCGGCGGTGGCCAGGCAGTGTGAGCTGGCCAAAAACTGAAGTCGGCGGCGCGAAAGGTTTCATAGGAACATCCCATGCCCGAAATCAGCAGCCAGACACTCATCATCGCGATTCAGGCGGTGGCTGCGGAAATCCGCGCCCTGCGTGAAGCCCTGTCTAGCGGTGAGGCAGAGCCAGAGGAATATCAACTGCTTGAGGATCGCCTTCACGCCGCTGAAGACTTGGAGCGCGCCTACGAGATCGAGGCGCGGACGGTGATCAATCTGCCGCCCTATGACGAATTGATCGGAACCTGATTTCACAGACGGCGTGCACGACATTCGCGCACTATTGCCCCGATACAGGTGACATGAAACGCCCTTGTTGAGTTTGGCGGCCCGCGCCGGCTACGCTAGCGAGGTTCCGCCGTGCGACGAGCGCTGAAAGTCATCGGCGCTTGCCGCACCATTCCCCCTTTTCGGCCCCCTCCGAGATAACTCAAGACAGCGTGCGCTGACATGGCGGATGTGATCACCCTCGGTTGGCGGGAACGGCTGGCATTGCCCCAGTTCGGTATCGCTTCGCTCAAGGTCAAGCTCGATACCGGCGCGCGCAGCAGTTCGCTGCATGTGGACGAACTGGAAAACTTCACCCGCGATGGCCATACCTGGTTGCGTTTCATGGTGGGGCTGGGGCGGCGTTCGTCGCGCCAGGTGCATTGCGAGGCGCCGGCGTGCGACCGGCGCGTGGTGGTGGATACCGGTGGCGGTCGCAGCGAGCGGTGGTTCATCCGCACCGAAGTGATGCTGGCCGGCGAGCGTTTCGAAGTTGACATAAATCTGACGGATCGGCGGCACATGCTGTTTCCTATGCTGTTGGGGCGCACCGCGCTGATCGGTCGCTTCAAGGTCGATCCCGCCCTTTCCTACACCCTGCCAAAGCCCGCGCATACGATGGTGCCCAAGTCATGAAGATCGCCGTCCTCTCGCGCAATGCGCGCCTGTATTCCACCCAGCGCCTGGTGGAAGTGGCGCGCGAGCGCCGGCACGTGGTGCGCGTGCTCGACCCGCTGCGCTGCTACGTGCGCATCGCGCCGGGCGAGGTGGAGATTCGCTACAAGGGCAAGGCATTGCACGACATCGACGCGGCGATCCCGCGCATCGGCACCTCGAGCACGTTCTACGGCACCGCGGTGCTGCGCCAGCTGGAGATGATGGGCGTATACACACCCAATTCTTCGGACGCCGTGTTGCGCGCGCGCGACAAGCTGCGCTGCCTGCAGATTCTTGCCGCCAAGGGGCTGGACATGCCGGTCACGGTGTTTGGTGACAACCCGGACGACACCACCGATGTGCTGGACATGCTGGGTGATCCGCCGCACGTGATCAAACTCAACGAAGGCAGCCAGGGCACCGGCGTCGTGCTGGCCGAAAAACGCAGCGCATCACAGAGCGTGGTGGAAGCGTTTCGCGGCCTGTACGCCAACTTCCTGGTGCAGGAGTTCATCGCCGAAGCCAAGGGCAGCGACCTGCGCTGCTTCGTGGTGGGCGGACAGGTGGTGGCCGCCATGCAGCGCGACGCGACGCCGGGCGAATTCCGCGCCAACCTGCATCGCGGCGGCACCGCCATCGCGGCCAAGCTCACCCAGGCCGAGAAACGCATCGCGGTGGATGCTGCCGCCGCGCTGGGGCTGGGCATCGCCGGCGTGGATCTGTTGCGTTCCAAGCGCGGTCCGCTGGTGCTGGAGGTCAACGCCTCGCCGGGGCTGGAAGGCATCGAGGCGGCGTCGGGCGTGAATGTGGCCGAGCACATCATTCGTCATCTGGAGCAGCATGTGGCGAAGGCATCCAAACGCAGCTGATTTGTGAAGGGCGTGTCGTCATTAACCTGCCGGTGAGTACGGGTTAACTGCCACGTAACCGCTTCGCGCCTATAAAGGCACCACTGTTTGTTTGCTCGCTACTTCAATACGCAAGTGCGACAGCAGACGACGGTATCGGGGCAGTAGCTTCAGCCCGGGTGCAGCGACGCACGGTCGCGGTATCCGGGCTTTTTCTTGGGCTGCCCATGACGTTCAGCATGGCGCTTAACATTTGCGTCGTTCACTCGTTAAGCTTGCAGCTACCCCCGGCCTGTGCGCCGGCTGCGTAGCGGAGAGACGCATGCGCGTTCTAGTGATTGAAGACAACAGCGATCTCGCGACCAACATTGGCGATTATTTGGAAGATCGCGGCCATGTGGTGGATTTCGCGGGAGATGGCGTCACCGGCCTGCACCTGGCCGTGGTGCACGACTTCGACGTCATCGTGCTCGACCTGACCCTGCCGGGCATGGACGGCCTGGACGTGGCCCGCAAGCTCCGCCACGAGGCCCACAAGCAGACGCCAGTGCTGATGCTGACCGCCCGCGATGCCCTGGAGCAGAAGCTCACCGGCTTCGAGTCCGGCGCGGACGACTACATGACCAAGCCCTTCGCGCTGCAGGAACTGGCCGCGCGCCTGGAAGTGCTGGCGCGCCGCGGCAAGGGCCCGCAGAGCCGCGTGCTGAAGGTGGCCGATCTCACCTACAACCTGGACACCCTCACGGTGACCCGCGACGGCAAGTCGATCCAGCTCAATCCGATCGGCCTGAAGCTGCTGCAGGCGCTGATGGAGGCGAGCCCCTCGGTGGTCACCCGGCAGGACCTGGAGCAGAAGGTGTGGGGCGAGGAGTTGCCCGACAGCGACAGCCTGCGCGTACACATCCACGGCCTGCGTGCTGCGATCGACAAGCCGTTCGAAAAGGCCCTGATCCACACCAGGCACGGCATCGGTTACCGCATGGTCGATCCGGATGCAGTCCAGGCGTAAGCTGCGTTTCCGCCTGCTGATCTCGTTCGCGCTGTTCGGTTTTGGCCTCAGCGCGTTGTTTGCCGTGGCGTCGCTGTATGTGCGCGCGAAGGTCGAGAACCAGCTGATCAACGCCAGCCTGCAGAGCGACGTCGACCAGGCGGTGGAGAACACGCACAGCAATCCCGGGCAGCCCAGCCGCTCGCAATTGATCGATGCGTGGATGTGGAGCGACCGCACCATCTATAAGGCGCCGCTCGCCTGGCAGAACCTTGCGCCCGGCGTGTACGACATGCACGACGTGGACAAGGACGGCCGCTCGCACCATTACAAGCTTGCGGTCGCGCGCAAATACGGCCTGATCGGTTTCATCAGCTACGACATCAGTCGCGAGGATCTGGGCAAGCGCCAGCTGGTGACCTCGCTGGTCGCGTCCGTCATCCTGTTCAGCCTGTTGTCGTTGGCGATCGGCCTGTGGCTGTCGCGCAAAGTCTTGAAGCCGGTCACGGAGCTTGCACGCCGCCTGCGCGATTTCCGCAAGGCCGGACGCGCGGAACCGCTGGCGCCGCATTTCGCCGACGACGAAGTGGGCGAGCTTGCGCAGGCGCTGGACGAATACGCCGAGCGGCTCACCGCAATGGTCGCGCGCGATCGCGAATTCAATTCGGATGTGAGCCATGAATTGCGCACGCCGCTGGCGGTGATTTCCAGCACCACCGAATTGCTGCAGGGCTCGCCCGATCTCACCGACAAACTGCGCGAACGCCTGAAGCGCATCGAGCGCGCATCGCGCCAGGCCACCGAGCTGATCGAAGCATTGCTGCTCTTGTCGCGCGCCGAACGCCGCGGCCCCACGCGCGGTGAAATCACCGATGTGGCCAAGGTGGCGTCCGATGTGATCGACAGCCAGCGCCCGCAGATCCGCGACAAGCCGATCGAGGTGGAACTGACGCAAGGGGATGCGATCAACGTCAATGCGCCCGCATCGGTGCTGTCGGTGGCCCTCACCAACCTGATCGGCAACGCGATCAAGTACACGCTCGAAGGCCGCGTGACGGTGCAGGTCGACAAAGGGCGCATCGATGTGATCGACACAGGGCCGGGCATCAAGCCCGAAGATGCCGAACGTCTGTTTCAGCGCGGTGTGCGTGGCGAAGGTGCAGGCGGCAGCGGCGCCGGCCTGGGCCTGGCGATCGTGCGGCGCTTGTGCGAGTTGTATGGCTGGGATGTTTCGATCAGACCGCGCACCGATGCCAATGGTGCGATCGCGAGCATCGTGTTCGAGCGGTAGGTTGGGGTGCAAACCCCAACATCGCCATGTATGTACTCTCCGGACGTTGGGGTTTGCACCCCAACCTACGTCAGCATTCGATGACGTTTACCGCCAAACCGCCGCGCGACGTTTCCTTGTACTTGTCCTTCATATCCAGTCCCGTATCGCGCATGGTCTTGATGACTTTGTCCAGCGACACGCGATGCTTGCCGTCGCTCTTGAGCGACATGCGGCTGGCATTGATCGCCTTCACCGCGCCCATCGCGTTGCGTTCGATGCACGGAATCTGCACCAAGCCGCCGATCGGATCGCAGGTGAGTCCCAGGTTGTGTTCCATGCCGATTTCGGCCGCGTTTTCGATCTGGTGCACGGTGCCGCCGAGTGCGGCGGTCAAGCCGCCGGCGGCCATCGAGCAGGCCACGCCCACTTCGCCCTGGCAGCCGACTTCCGCGCCGGAAATGGAGGCGTTTTCCTTGTAGAGAATGCCGACCGCTGCCGCCGTAAGCAGGAAATCGATCACGCCGTTTTCGTCGGACTTCGGGCAGAAGCGGTGGTAGTAATGCAGTACCGCCGGCACGATGCCCGCGGCGCCATTGGTCGGTGCGGTGACCACGCGTCCGCCGGCGGCGTTTTCTTCGTTGACCGCCAGTGCGTAGAGATTCACCCAGTCGAGAATCGTCAGCGGATCCTTCAGCGATGCTTCGGGCTGGTTGCGCAGTTCCGCCGCCATCGCCGGTGCGCGGCGCGTTACCTTCAGTCCGCCCGGTAGCACGCCAGGCGAACGCAGGCCGCGTTCGACGCAGCCTTGCATGGCTTTCCAGATCGTCAGCAAGCCTGCGCGCACTTCCGCTTCCGTGCGCCACACTTTCTCGTTTTCCATCATCAGCTGGGCGATGCTCATGCCATGCTGTTCGCACAGCGCCAGCAACTGTTCGCCGGTGTGGAAGGGATACGGCTGCTCGGTGGTATCGGCGACGATGCGGTCTTCCGCCGCCTCATCGTGATTGACCACGAAACCGCCACCCACCGAGTAGTAATCGCGCGTGGCCAGTTCGTTGCCGTCGGCGTCGTAGGCGGTGAAGCGCATGCCGTTGGTGTGGAACGGCAATTTCTGGCGCTTGTTGAAAACCAGGTCGCGCTTTTCGTCGAAGTCGATCTCGTGTTTGCCGAGCACGCGGATGCGATGCGCGGTACGCACGCGCTTGAGGATATCGGGAATCTGGTCGGGGTCGACCGTATCCGGATGCTCGCCTTCGAAGCCCAGGATCACCGCCTTGTCGGTGCCGTGGCCGCGGCCGGTCATCGCCAGCGAGCCGTAAAGCTCGGCGCGCACGCGCGTAACGCGCTCGAGCACGCCTTTTTCCTCCAGCCAGCGCTCGGAAAAACGGGCGGCTGCGCGCATGGGGCCTACGGTATGTGAGGAAGAAGGGCCGATGCCGATCTTGAAGATATCGAACGCGCTGACCGCCATGGAGATGCTGCGAGGGTGGGGATAAGCCGGCTATTCTACGCGGGCATTTCTCCCGGGGCATTCTGCAAGCGCACGTATGGCTGATTTCGTGCTCTATCAACGCGACTACTGCCACCTGTGCGACCAGGCGCTGGCCGTGCTGGCCGAGGCGCGCCTGCCGGATTTCGACAGCGTGTGGGTGGAGGACAGCGACGAGCTGGAAGAGCGCTACGGTGCGCGTGTGCCGGTATTGCGCGACCTGCGCGACGGACGCGAGCTGGATTGGCCGTTTGATGCGACGTCCATCGCCGGCTGGCTGGCAGTTTCCCGTAGGTTGGGGTGAGGCGCCCGCCGAACCCCAACGGCGAAATACACATGGCAAGGTTGGGGTTCGGCCGGCGCCTCACCCCGACCTACGTCATTTCGCGGTCAGCACCAGGTGCGCGATGACCTTCACATCCGCCCCGATCACCGACGTATCCGCGTACTGTCCGCCGCCCACGCCGAAATCCAGGCGCTTGACCGTACCTGTGACGTCCAGCGTCGCGCCGCTGCCTTGCGGCTTGAACACCACGCTCAGGCTCACCGGCTTGGTCACGCCGCGCAAGGTCAGCATGCCGTCGGCGACCACCTGGTTGCCTTGCTGATGGAAGGCGGTGGTGACGAAGTGCGCTTGCGGATATTTCGCCACGTTGAAGAAATCCGGACCGGGCAAGGCGCTGTCGCGATCGTTGTCGCCGGTCTTGGCGGTCGCGAGGTCGACGGTCACGTCGAACTTGGAAGACGCCAGCTTGGCCGGGTCATAGCTGATCGCCGCCGTCCACTTGTTGAAATGGCCGTCGAAGCTGCTGCCCTGGAAGTTGCTGGTGAAGCCCAGCGTGCTGCCCGCTTGCACGCTGTAGTCGGCGGCCGATACGGCGAACGGCGCCGCCAGCGCCAGCGTGAGTGCGAGTGAAACGGCGCGTCTGATCATGTGAGTTCTCCGGAAGAGGTTTTGCCGGCGCGCAGGCGTGCAAACGGCAGCATGCGGCGCAACACGTTGTCCTGATCGAAATAGTGATGCTTCAGCGCGGCGCCGGCGTGGCCGATCACCACCACCAGCAGCAGGTAGAACAGCCATTCGTGCACTTCGCCGGCCAGCTCCGAGAGATCGTCGTTCCTGGCCGCCAGCGCAGGCAGGTTGAACAGCTTGAACCATTGCAGCGGATAGCCATGCAGCGAGTTGAACAGCCATCCGCTCAACGGCAACGCGAGGATGAAGCCGTACAGCACCACGTGCGTGACATGCGCGCCGAACCGCTGCCAGCGCGGCATCGCCTCGTCCGGCGGCGCGCCGTCGTACAGGCGCCAGGCCAGCCGTAGCGCGAACAGCGCCAGCACGGTCAGGCCGATCGACTTGTGCAGCGCATAGATGTTGATCTTGCTCATCGACGGCGCCATGCCCGTCATCAGCAGTCCCCACACGCCGTTGCCGAGGATGCCCAGCGCAACGATCCAGTGGAAGAACTTGGCGACCGATCCCCAGCGGCGGTCGTCACTACGCAAACTCATGGATGCTCCTTCGGGTTGCCAGCGTTGTCGCGAATGCCTTCCAGTTCCAGCCAGATGGCGACGCCATGGCCCACCGCATTGGGAAAACCGTTGACGCCGAAGGCGGTGCGATCCAGCGTCGCCGTAGCGGAAAAGCCGGCCACCGTATGCATGCCGTAAATGGTCTTGCCGACGCGGTTGAGGCGAAAAGGAATGTCGATCGGCTGGCTCACGCCATGCAGCGTGAGCGTGCCGTGCAGCACGCCGTGCGTGTCGTCCTTGCGTTCCACCGTAGTGCTGGTGAAATGCGCGCTCGGATAGGTCTTGCAATCGAGCAGCGAGGCCTTGCACGCCGCTTCGTTCCACGCGGCGTCGCCCAGGTCGATGCCGCGCAGGTCGATGTCCAGTTCGGTGCTGGATTTGGACCAGTCGTCCTGATCGAAGCGCAGCGATCCCTGTGCGATATGCAAGCGCCCCAGCGGCCGGGAAAAGCCGTCGTGGTCGATGCTGAAAACGATCTGGCTGTGCACGGTGTCGTAGCGGTAGTTGTCGGCGGCGGCGAACGCGGTCGGCGCCGCGGCGAGGCAGCCGAAACCGAGCATCAGTGGCAGGCAGGCGCGTGGGTGAATCATGGCGGGCAGTCTGGCGAAAACAGCACAACACTACCAGCGCAGGCACGGGAACGGATCGTTGCCCGTGGCGAACAGCACGTGCGGGAACGTGCGGGATTTGGCATTCTGGGCGCTTGCGGAGCGCATCAGGGTGACTGCTCCGTCCTGAACTGCCTGAGGGCGCACGCGTGGCCGTTTTGATGCTGGGGCTGGCCTTGCTGCTGGGTACTTCCGTGCCCGGCAGCGCCGTGCCCGCCGCATCCGCCACGTCTGCAGCGCCGCCGTCACGGACTGCCATCCACGCGCCGGAATCCGCGCCGCTGCCCACGCCGCAATTTCGCCGCTATGGCATGCAGGACGGGCTGCCCAGCACCGGCGTCTACGCCGTGGCGCAGGATCATGACGGCGCCATGTGGTTCGGCACCAAGGGCGGCATCGCCCGTTTCGACGGCCTGCACTTCGAAGTGTTCCGGCACATCGAGGACGATCCGGATTCGCTCTACAACAATGGGATCTCCGCGCTGTTTGTCGACCGGCAGGGCATGATCTGGGCCGCCGGCCTGGATGCGGGCCTGAACCGCTACAACCCTGCCACCGGCAAGTTCACCCATTGGGGGCACGATCCGGCCGATCCGCGCAGCCTGGCCAGCGATCGTGCCTGGGTGGTGGCGCAGACGCCGGACGGGGCGATCTGGGTCGGCACCGGCGAAGGCCTGGATCGCATGCTGCCGGACGGGCGCGGTTTCGAGCACGTGATCAATCCGCTGCTCGGGCTTTATCCGAGCGATTTCACCGCGGTGAGCTCGCTGCATGTCGATGCGAAAGGGCAGCTCTGGATCGGCTCCGATCGCGGCGTATTTCGCCGCGATACGGACGGCAGCTTCGTACGCATCAAGCCGGCCGACCCGACCCAGTCGATGGATACCTGGCGTATCGACGGCGATGGCGACGAAATCCGCATCGCGACGGAGCGCGGCTTGCTCGTGGTCGGGCCTGACGACGTGGCGCGCCTGTTCGGCGCGCCGGCCATTCCGCCCCGTACCAACGTGATGAGCAGCACGCGCGACGCGGCCGGACGCCTGTGGATCGGCACGCAGCGCGGCATGTATCTGCAGATGCGCCCGAACGGGCCCGTCATCGGCCTGATCAACCAGCCGCTGTTGCACGGCGATCTGCCCGGCACCTGGGTCTACCAGACGCTGATGGATCGCGAAGGCGGCTTGTGGGTGACCATGCTCGACGGTGGCGTGGCGTATCTGGCGCCGGGCTGGAACAGCTTCAGCCGCTTCACGCACATTCCCGACGATCCCAGCAGCCTGCGCGATTCGATGGCCGCGACCATGGCGCGCGGCCGCGACGGCCGGCACGTGTGGGTGGGGCAGCGCGAGGGACGCATCGATCGGCTCGATCCCATCACCGGGGAGGTGGAGCACACCCTCAGCGGGCTGATCGGCAAAGTGCTGGGCATGACCGAAGACGGCCATCAGCGCCTGTGGATCGCCGCGCAAGGCGCGCTTTATCGCTACGACTACGTGCACGACCGCATGGACCAGGTCGATCCGCAGCGCAACGTGCTCGATCGTCCGCTGGAAGTCGAGCCCGGCACGGACGGCATGATGTACACGCGCACCTTCGGCCATGGCCTGTTCCGCATTGATCCGGAAACCCTGGCGGTGACGCCGGTGGCGATGGACAAGCCGAACGAAAAGGTGATGTGGGGCAGCCAGATGACGCTCAACAAGGGCGTGTTCTGGTACGCCAGCGACGGCGGCCTGATGTGGTTCGATCGCACGCGAGACCGCTTCGTGATGGTGCCGGGCGCGCCACAAGGCAAATCCATCGACGCGTTCGATTTCGACCGCAAGGGCATCTGGCTGGCGACGGAAGACGGTCTTTCGCACTACCACCTCGCAAACCAGCGCCTGGTGCTGGACCGCAGCGTGGACGCCGAGCACGGCTGGCCGTCGCTGCGCGCGGTGGACATGGACGTCGATTGTTTCGGGCGCGTGTGGATATTCAGTATCGATGGCCTGTGGCGCTTCGATCCCGCGCCGGGCACGTTCTACCACGTCGGTTTGCAGAACGGCCTGGCCAATGGCGAGTTCGGGCGCGGCTACGCGCTGCTGCCGAGCGGTTACCTGTATGCCGCAACCAACGGCGGCGTGGTGGGATTCGATCCGGACACGATCGACCCGCGGCCGATGGCGCCGACCTTGTCGGTCACCCAGATCACCGTGCAGCGCCATGGCGCCACGCATGCGTTGCCGTTGAACGCGCAGCCGATCAGGGTCGGCTGGCAGGATAGCCAGCTGCATATCCAGGCACGGGTGTTTTCCTATATCGATCCTTCGGCCAATCATTATCGATTCCGCCTCAACGGTTTCGACAGCGATTGGGTCGACCGCGACAATCACGGCGAGCGCGAATTCACCGGCCTGGGCAGCGGCGACTACACGCTGGACATCATGGCGCGCGGATCGGAAAGCGATTGGGTGCAGCTGGCCGTGCCGCTGCACATCATCGTGCAATCACCGCCGTGGCTGCGCTGGTGGGCATGGCTGCTCTACGTGTGCGTAGCCGCCGCCTTGGCATTCCTGGTGCTGCTTGCCTGGCGCCGCCGCATGGCGCATCGCCATCGCATGTTGCTGGCCGAGCAGCGGCATCAGATTGCCGAACAGGCCAGCGCGGCGAAAAGCCGTTTCCTCGCCACGCTCAGCCATGAAATCCGCACGCCGATGACCGGCATGATGGGCATGGCCGAGTTGCTGCTGGCCACGCCGCTCAACGATACGCAACGCGATTACGCCGAGTCGGTGCAGCGGGGCAGCCACGTGCTGTTGAAATTGCTGACCGATGCGCTGGATCTGGCGCGCATCGAAGCCGGCAAGCTGGTGCTCGACCCGGCGCCGTTCGACCTGCGTCCGCTGCTGCAGGACGTGGTGCGTCTGCAACGCGGCGCGGCCCAGGCGAAAGGGTTGTCGCTCGACCTGCAACTGGACCAGAACGTACCGCCATTGCTGGTCGGCGACGCCATGCGCATCCGCCAGGTGCTGTTCAACCTGGTCAACAACGCGGTGAAGTTCACCGAGCGCGGCGGCATCCATATCGGCGTGAACTGGATGGACGGCTTCCTCTCGCTGGATGTCAGCGACACGGGTCCGGGCATTTCCGAAACCAGCCGCGTGCGCCTGTTCAACCGTTTCGAGCAGGACGCAGGTCCGCAGCGCAGTATCGGCAGCGGCCTGGGCCTGGCGATCTGCAATGAGCTGGTGGGCCTGATGGGCGGCAGCATGACGCTGGAATCGGCGTTGGGCAAAGGCACCACCTTCCGCGTGCGCCTGCCTTTGCTGGTGGCGCCGGAAACCGTGCCGATGGCGCCGGAGCGCATGCATCAGGAACGCCCCCTGGAAGTGCTGCTGGTCGAAGGCGACGCCACCGCGGCCAGCGCCATCCGCGGCATGCTGGAATACCAGGGGCATCGCGTGCGGCACGCCAGCCATGGCTTGAACGCGCTGGCGGAACTGGCGATGGAGACGTGTGATCTGATCGTGCTGGAACTGGATCTGCCCGGCATCGACGGCTTGCAGGTGGCGCAATTGATTCGCCACGGCGAAGTCGCGGGCCGGCACGTGCCCATCGTCGCCACCACCACGCGTCACGACGACGAAGAAATCAAGCGTGGACGCGAGGTAGGCGTCGATGCGTTCCTGCACAAGCCGTTCAATGGCGAGCAACTGGCGGCGGCGTTGCACGAGGCCTTGGCGGCGCGGCCGGTGGTGCGGAAGGAAACGAATCCGGTGTAGCGGATTCGTGTGTGCCCTCATCGTGGCGGCCCCGGCGATGTTGTTCCGATATCAAGACGCTGGCGCGCCGGCACGCGCTACATATCGAACTTGTTCACCTCAAACCCCAGCCGCTGATACTCGCGCCAGCGCACACGCGAGCCATCGCGTTCGGCCGGGTTGGCGGCCACCACTTCCAGCACGCGCTCGCCATAGCTGGGCGGACATTGCTCGCGCAGGTTGATGATGAGCGGGCGGGCCGGTGTGTCCACGCCGGGTGGCGCGATCAGCACGGCGGTGTTCTCGTCGTCGTCATCGCCCGCCAGCTGGTGCGGGAGGTAGGTGTCGTCGTCGAATGACCAGAGCAGCTCGTCCAGCGCTTCGGCCTGCTCGAAATCGCGCGTCAGGATCAGCGTAGGCTGCTGCGCGGCGAACGCCTTGCGCGCCAGCTCGCACACCAGCAGCAGCGGTTGCTCGCTGAAGCGCGGTTTGGCGATGAGGTAGAAGTCGGCGCGGGGCATGATTGCGGGAATCGTCAGTCGTCAATCGGGAATAGAAGGCCAGGAAGTTTTCTGCTCTGACTATTTCCGATTCTCGATTTACGATTCACGGCCTCCCGCGCGATCAATCAACCACTGCGCCAGCAACGGCACCGGGCGCCCGGTGGCGAGGCCTTTGCGGCCTTCGTCCCACGCCGTACCGGCGATATCCAGGTGCGCCCAGCGCTGGCCTTCGGTGAAGCGCGAGAGGAAGCAGCCGGCGGTGATCGCGCCGGCGTTCTTGCCGCCGATGTTGGCGACGTCGGCGAAGCCCGATTCGAGCTGCACCTGGTAGTCGTCCCACAGCGGCAGGCGCCAGGCGCGATCGAGGGTGTTTTCGCCGGCGCGCAGCAGTTCATCGGCAAGGTCATCGTGCTTGCTCATCAGGCCGCTGGCGTGTTTGCCCAATGCGACGACGCAGGCGCCGGTGAGCGTGGCCGCATCGATCAACACCTTCGGCTGGAACGTCTGTGCGGTGTAGGTGAGGGCGTCGCACAGGATCAGGCGGCCTTCGGCGTCGGTGTTGAGCACTTCGATGGTGAGGCCGGACAGGCTGGTGAGCACGTCGCTGGGACGGTAGCTGTCGCCATCGGGCATGTTTTCCACCGCCGGCACCACGCACACCAGGTTGATCTTCAGGCCCATCTTCACCGCCGACACGAAGGCGCCGAGCACGCCGGCCGCGCCGCCCATGTCGAACTTCATTTCCTCCATGCCCGGGCCGGGCTTGAGACTGATGCCGCCGGTGTCGAAGGTGATGCCCTTGCCGACCAGCGCGTAGGGTTTCTCGTCCACGGCGGCGCCCTTGTATTCGAGCACGATCAGCTTGGGCTTGTTGGCCGAGCCGCGGCCCACGGCGAGCAGCGACCCGAACTTGAGGCGCTCCATCTCTTCGTGATCGAGCACCTTGCAGCTCACCGGCTCATGGGCGTCGGCGAACTTCACCGCCTGCTCGGCGATGTAGGCCGGATTGCAGATGTTCGGCGGCAGGTTGGCCAGCTCGCGCGCGAAACGCACGCCTTCGGCGATGGCGATGGCCTGCTCCAGGCCCGGCTGCGCGTGCTCATCGCCGGCGAAGGTGACGGCGCGCAGTTCCGGCTGATTGCCTTTCTCGCGCGGCTTGAAGGTGGCGGTGTAGCGATAGGTGGCGTAATCGGCGGCCAGGGCGGCGGTGCGCACGCGCCATGCGGCGTCGTGGCCGGGTACGTCGGCTTCGGCGAGGAACGACACGGCGCTGTCGATCGGCAGGCGCGCGAGCGCACGCGCGGCTTCCAGGTTCACTTTCTGGAAGCGGGCGCCATCGAAGGTTTTCTGCGCGCCCAGGCCGACCACCAGCACGCGCTTGGCCTGCACCCCGTGCGGTGCGAACAGCACGGTGCTGCTGCCGCCCTTGCCGGTGATGTCGCCGCTTTCCACCTGGCGCTTGATCGCGCCGCCGGCGGCGCTGTCCACGCGCGCTGCGGCGCTGGTAAGCAAGCCATTCTCGTAGACGCCGACCACCACGCATGGCGTGTCGACGGTTTCGGGGGCGGCGGAGGCAAGGCTGAATTGCAGCGTCATCGTCAAGTTCCTGCGGGAAGACCGGTGCGTACCGAACCGGCTAGACTACGGGTTTGCCTCCCACGGCCGGGAGGCATGGAACTCATAATCTTATCGCATGCTGAGCATCCTAGACCGGTATTTCCTGCGCGAGCTGGGCACGACCATCGGCGCCACCGTGATCGTGCTGCTGGTGATCATGGCCGGCACCACCTTCGCGCACGTGCTCGAGCAGGTGGCCAAGGGCAGCTTCCCGGCCAGCGTGATGTTCCAGGTGTTGGGCCTGAACATGGTCGACACCTTGTCCAGCATGCTGCCGCTGGCGGGTTTCCTGGGCGTGCTGATGAGTTTCGGACGCATGTATCGCGAAAGCGAGATGCACGTGCTCGCCTCGTCCGGCATGGGCATGGGCGGGTTGCTGCGGCCGATGGCGATCGTCGCGGTCGTCATGGTGGCCCTGGTCAGTGCGGTGTCGATGTGGCTGGGGCCGCTGGCGGCACGCACCTCCGACAGCCTGGTGCAGGCGGCCAACCGTTCGATCATCGCCGCCGGCCTCGATGCCGGCCGCTTTACCGAGCTGCCGGGCAAGGGCGGCATCATCCTGGTCGATTCGCTCAGTCGCGACGGACAGAAGCTTGGCCGCACCTTCATCGCCACCGAGCGCGCCAACAAGGACGGCAGCCTGGTGATGAAGATGGTCACCGGCCAACACGGCAACCTTTATTCCAGCAGCGACAGCAGCAATCGTTATCTGGCGTTGGATGATGGTTACCAATACGAGATTCCGCTCGGCGCCGACAACTGGCGCCGCATGAAGTACGAGCGCAACGACAGCGCGCTTTCTTCAGTTCAATCGGATGACCAGGAAGATCCGATCCACAACCTCGACATGGTCGACCTCGCGCGCAATACCACGGCCGATGCGCGCGCCGAGTTCGCGTGGCGTTCTGTGGTGCCGCTGATGACTCTGGCCTTGTTGATGCTGGCGCTGCCGCTATCGCGCCAGACTCCACGCGAACCGCGCTACGGACGCCTGTTGATCGCCGTGCTCGGCTTTTTCCTCTATTACAACTTGCTGGCGCTGTGCCGTGGCCAGCTTGCCAAGGGCCATTGGCACCACGCCACACCGATGTGGTTGCTCAGCCTTGCGTTGTTTGCGGTAGCGGCATGGAATTTCCGCAATCAATACACAGCGCGCACGCCGCGCAAGGCGAGGGCGTGATGGCGAGCTTGCGCGTCAAGCGCGTGGATTGGCTGATCGGCATCACCGTGCTCGGTTCGATGCTGATGGTGTGGCTGGTGCTGGTGGGCCTGGATGCGATGATCCAGTTCGTGCGACAGCTCGGTTTTGTCGGTCGCAATGGCTACACGTTGAGCAACGCGATCTTCTACATCGTGGTGACGATTCCACGCCGCATGTACGAGATGTTCAGCTTCGCGGCGTTGATCGGCGGCCTGATGGGTCTCGGCGGCCTGGCCGCTACCGGCGAATTGACGGCCCTGCGCGCGGCTGGCATGTCACGCCTGCGCATTGCGGTGTCAGCGGTAGGCGTCGTGGCGGTGCTGGTTGCGGGCGTGGTCGTGATGGGCGAAACCGTGGGCCCGTGGGGCGACCAGCAAGCGCAGGCGCTGCAATTGCGCATGCGTTCCGGCGGCAACCTCGGCTTGACCAGCAGTGGCCTGTGGGCGCGTGATGGCGACCGTATCATCAACGCCAAGAACAGCACGCTGCGCAACGCTGGCGATCACGCCTTCGTGCAACTGATCGACGTGCGTGTCTTCACGCTCACCCCCGACGGCCGGCAACTGAGTCGCTTCGACCAGGCCAACACCGCCGAGCAGGTCGGCAAGGAATGGGTGCTGGACCACGTGCGCACCACCACGCTGGACGACAAGGGCGTGCACAGCAGCACGTCGGCGAACGAGCGCTGGGATTCCAAGCTCGATCCGGAAGTGTTGCAGCAGTCGCTGATCCAGCCGCAGTACCTGGCGATGCGCGATCTGCAGCACATCATCGCGTACAAGCAGAAGAACGGCGAGAACACCCGTCCTTACGAAACGCCGTTCTGGGGCCGCGTGATGTATCCGCTCAACGTGCTGGTGCTGGTGTTGTGCACCATGCCGTTCGCTTTCGGCGCATTGCGCTCGGGCGGCTTGGGCAAGCGCATCTTCATGGGCATGATCATCGCCATCAGCTGGTATTTCGTGCAGAAGGCGATCGTGAGCTTCGGCACGGTCTACGGCGTGCCTCCGTTGGCCGCGAACGTGCTGCCGGCGATGTTGATGGTGTTCATCGCGTTCTTCTACTTCCGCAAGCATGCGTAGCGGCGCGCCGCTGCGCCTCGTGCTCGACACCAACGTTTGCCTTGATCTGTTCGTGTTCGGCGATCCGCAATGCGCGTCGCTGCTGGCGGCCGTGCAGGCCGGCGAAGTCGAGCTGGTGACGCGCGAGGATTGCCGCGACGAATGGCTGGCGGTGCTGGCCTATCCGCAGCTCAAGCTGGACGAAGCGCGCCGGATGCAAGCGATCGAGGTGTTCGATACGTATGTGCGGAAGCTGTCGCTGACCGATCCGGGCAATGTGACGTTGCCGCGCTGCCGTGATCGCGACGATCAAAAATTCCTGGAACTGGCGCATCAGGCCGGTGCGGCTGCATTGCTCACGCGTGACGATGAACTCTTGCGACTTGCACGGCGCGCAAAACGCGCTGGCTTGTTCTCCATCCTGCCACCCGCCTCCTGGCAAGCGACAAAGTTCCCGTAGGTTGGGTTGGCGCCAATGGCAGAAACTTAAGCACCGTCGCCCCGGCGAAAGCCGGGGCCCAGTGACGTTGAGGTTCTAAAAAGTCGCTGGGTCCCGGCTTTCGCCGGGACGACGGTTCGAGATGCCCGCAGTGTCCTAACAACGGGCGGTTAAAGTTAGTGTCATTGGAGTTAGCACAGGCTTGCCGGCTAGCACGCTACCCGGCAAAGTCACAGCAGCCCACCCACCACCAACGAGGACGCCATGGAATGGATCGACCTGCGCAGCGATACCGTCACCAAGCCGACGCGCGCGATGCGCGAAGCCATGCTCGATGCCGAGGTCGGCGACGACGTCTATGGCGAGGATCCCACCGTCAACGCCTTGCAGCAGCGCGTGGCCAGCGAGCTGGGTTTCGAGGCGGGCCTGTTCGTGCCCTCGGGCACGCAATCGAACCTGCTGGCCTTGATGTCGCATTGCGAACGCGGTGACGAATACCTCGTCGGTGCCGATGCGCACACCTACAAGTTCGAAGGCGGCGGTGCGGCGGTACTCGGATCGATCCAGCCGCAGCCGATCGCGCACGACGTCGACGGTACGTTGCCGCTGGACAAAGTCGTCGCGGCGATCAAGCCGGTCGATCCGCATTTCGCGCGCACGCGTCTCTTGGCCTTGGAGAACACCTGGCATGGCCGCGTGCTGCCGCTCGATTACCTGCGCGCCGCGCATGATGTCGCGCGCGAACGCGGGTTGGCGTTGCATCTGGACGGGGCGCGTGTCTACAACGCCGCCGTCGCCTGTGGCGTGCCGGTGCGTGAGATTGCGCAGCACTTCGACAGCGTTTCGATTTGCCTGTCCAAGGGCCTGGGCGCACCGGTGGGTTCGGTGCTGGTCGGCTCGGCTGCGTTGATCGAGAAGGCGCGGCGCTGGCGCAAGGTAGCCGGCGGCGGCTGGCGCCAGGCCGGTTTGCTGGCGGCGGCGTGCTTGCATGCGCTGGATCATCACGTGGCGCGATTGGCGGACGATCATGCGCGCGCTGCGCGGCTCGCCCATGGCCTGCGCGAAATTCCAGGCATCACCTTGCTCGGCCAGCACACCAACATGGTGTTCATCGACGTGCCTGCCGAACGCTTGCGTGCATTGGACGCTCAGCTGCGCGCCGCATCGATCCGCATCAGCATCGGCTATCTACCGACGCTGCGCCTGGTGACGCATCTGGATATCGATGATGCCGGCGTGGAGCGCACCATCGATGCGTTCAAGACATTCTTTGCGTAGGTCGGGGTGCAAACCCCAACGTGACGGGGTCGCCGTGGCGTCGTTGCACTGAACGGCGCCGCTTAAGGTTATCGCCGGGCCGCATAGGGAATAGGGATAGAGGGAATGGGAAATGGCAAGAGCGGTAGTAGGACAAGCATTGCGACTGCCTGCTTTTTCTATTCCCCATTCCCTCCATCCCTATTCCCTACCCCTACTGCCAAGCAAGCGTCATCCGGGCCTACACCCCCACCTACGCACGCTTGCTCGACACCAGCGCCATGTCCGAACGGCGAATGAAATCGCGGATCTGCGGATACACCGTTTCGCGCCAGCGACGGCCGCTGAAGATGCCGTAGTGGCCGGCGCCCTGGATCACCCGGTGCGCGCGGCGTGAGGCCGGAATGCCGGTGCACAGGTCATGCGCCGCTTCGGTCTGGCCGATGCCGGAAATATCGTCCAGTTCGCCTTCGATGGTGAGCAGGCTGGTGCGCTTGATCGTCGAGGGGTCCACGCGCTCGCCATTGACTTCCCATAGGCCGCGCGGCAGCAGGAACTGCTGGAACACGGTGCTGATGGTGTCGAGGTAGAACTCCGCCGGCATGTCGAGCACGGCGTTGTATTCGTCATAGAACTTGCGATGTGCTGCGGCGTCGTCCTCGTCGCCGCGCAGCAGATTCAGATAGAAATCCCAGTGCGAGCTTAGGTGTCGGCCCGGATTCATCGCCACGAAGCCGGCATGCTGCAGGAAGCCCGGATACACCTCGCGGCCGTGGCCGGGATAGTTCACCGGCACCGTATGAATCACATTGCCCTTGAACCAGCTCAGCGGCTGCTGCGTGGCCAGGTTGTTGACGCTGGTGGGACTGCGGCGCGGATCGATCGGGCCGCCCATCATGGTCATGCTGCGCGGCGTGGCTTCGCCGCGCGCCGCCATCAGCGAAATCGCGGCCAGCACCGGCACGGTCGGCTGGCACACCGAAATCACGTGCAGCGATTCGGCGCCGATGTGGCGGATGAAGTGTTCGATCGTCGCAACGTAGTCGTCCAGGTGGAACGGCCCGGCCGAGGCGGGCACCATGCGCGCGTCGATCCAGTCGGTGATGTACACCTTGTGGTCGAGCAACAGCGAACGCACCGTGTCGCGCAGCAGCGTGGAGTGATGGCCCGAGAGCGGCGCCACCACCAGCACCACCGGTTCGGTTTTCATCTTCTCGATGGTTTCCGGATCGTCGCTGAAACGCTTGAAGCGGCGCAGCTGGCAGAACGGCGTTTCCAGGTCGATGCGCTCGATGATCGCGATCTGGTTGCCCTGCGGATTGGTGATGCTGTGGATGTCGAACGCCGGCTTTTCGTAATCCTTGCCCAGGCGATGGATCAGCTCGTAGCCGGCCGCCATGCGCTGCGCGCCCGGCAATTGGGCGAGGGGGCTGCTGGGGTCGGTGAGCAGGCGGGCGCTGGCTTCGGCGTAGTGGCTGACGGGGCCAAGGAAGGCGCGTTGCCATTCGTGGAGCTGGTAAAGCATGGCGAGCAGGTACCGGCGACTAAAGTCATATGATAGCCGGTCGTGGCCCGGATTGCTGCATTGCGACAGGCTGATGGGGCCTTGATTTTCAAAGGCTTAGATATTGATCTGTCTCAAAGGCAGCGGCGACGGCCGTTTCAGCCGATCCGGCGCAGCTCGGTCCCGGCCGCCAGGTCATGCATTGCCCGCCGGCGCGGATTGAGCGCCGCCACCGCGAACCACACGGCCCAGCCCGCCGCCACCGCCCACACGGCCGTCCGCAGGCCGGTCACCGGCGCGGCCAGCAGCAGAAGCAGGGGCAGGGCGGCGACGATCAGCCGGATCAGCGCCTGCCGCGGGGTCACGCGTCCGCCATCAATGGCCGTTACGCGAATCCGCCACGGCCGCATGCCCAGCGTCTGCCCGCCACGCAGCCACGACAACAGAAAGTAGGCCGCCACCACCGCGCCCTGCAGCGGCTGGTACCACCAGGCGATTTGGACCTGCGTGCCCGAGGTGATCAGCTCGCCGTGCGTGGCCAACTGGCACAGCAATCCCACCACCATCACGATCGCCAGCACGGCGGCCAGGTCGTAGAACAAGGCCAGCAGGCGTCGCCACAGCGGACAGGTAAAGGCGATGGCGGTGGTCTGGGTCATGGATGGTCTTCCGCGTGATGGCGTGGCGCGCTTGCGCAGCGCGCGCGTAACACCCAGCATCCTGCGCATGAAGCAGAACACGAGTAAAGAGCCGGCGGCCATTGCGGAAGCCGACGAGCAGGAGATCGCCGCCTTCATCGAGCGGGTCTGGTCCGAAGACGGGCTGGCCGAACGCACGCTGCAGGCCTATCGCCAGGATCTGGAGGCACTGTCGCGCTGGCTGGCCGGCCGCGGACGCAGCCTGCGCACCGCGCAGCGCGAAGACCTGTCGGCCTTCCATGGCTCGCAGCCGGTGGCGGTGCGTTCGATGGCGCGCCGGCAGTCCGCGTTCCGCCGTTTCTATGCATCGCTGGTGCGCAACGAGCCGGGTCTCGAAGATCCCACCTTGCTGATCGAGCGCCCCAAGACGCCGCGCAGCCTGCCCAAGGCGTTGGCCGAGCGCGAAGTGGAAGGCCTGCTGCATGCGCCGGACGTTTCCAGCACGCTGGGCCTGCGCGACCGCGCCATGCTGGAACTGATGTACGCCTCCGGCCTGCGCGTCTCCGAACTGGTGGAACTGCCGCTGGCGGCGTTGAACACGCGCCAGGGTGTGCTGCGCGTCACCGGCAAGGGCGGCAAGGATCGGCTGGTGCCGGTGGGCGAGGTGGCGCTGGAATACATTCAGGCCTATCTCGCCCAGGCGCGTCCCGTGCTGGCCAAGGGGCGCCAGCCGGTGGCGCTGTTCCTGAGCAAGCGCGGCGAAGGCATGACGCGGCAGATGTTCTGGACGCTGGTCAAGCGCCATGCCGTGTCCGTCGGCATCCACAGCAAGCGCATTTCGCCGCACGTGCTGCGGCACTCCTTCGCCACGCACCTGCTCAATCACGGCGCGGACCTGCGCGCCTTGCAGATGCTGCTGGGCCACAGCGCATTGAGCACTACGCAGATCTATACGCTGGTGGCCAAGGAGGGGCTCAAGCGCCTGCATGCCGAACACCATCCGCGCGGTTAGTGCGATCGGGCGCACGCTCTGGGCATGCGCCTACAGCGGGCCGTAGCGGGTCGTATGCGATACTCGACCTATTTCGCTCAACTGGCCGCTCGGCCAAGAGGTTGTATGTCCATGAAGTTACGGCTGATGCTCTGCGCGGGCGTGCTGGCGATGCACGCGGGTGCGGCGCTGGCGTCGGCCACGGTGTCCACGCCGCCGCCTGCCGCCAATACGCCCGAGGCGGTGGTGCGGCAAACGCTGCTGAAGCTGGTGCCGAAGGCGAAGATCGACCAGATCACGCCCTCGCCGTTGCCGGGCTTCTACCAGGTGATCGCCTCCGGCCATCTGGTCTACATCAGCAGCGACGGCAAGTATGTGATGAACGGCCAGCTGATCGACGCCGCCAAGGGCGCCAGCCTCACCGACGATGCTTGGGCCGCCTACCGCAAGGCGGAGCTGGCGAAAGTGCCGGTGTCCGATCGCATCGTGTTCGCGCCGGAACATCCCAAATACACGGTGACCGTGTTCACCGACGTGACCTGTCCGTATTGCCGTGTGCTGCACGAAGAAGTGAAAACGCTCAATAAGGAAGGCATCGCCGTGCAATACCTGGCGTGGCCGCGTTCGGGCGTGATCGGCGACGACGGCAAGCCCACCGCCACCTACAAGGAAATGGTTTCCATCTGGTGCGCGGCCGATCGCAACGATGCGTTCACCGAAGCCAAGAAGGGCCACGAGCCGAAGTCCGCCGATTGCAGGAATCCAGTCAAGGACCAGTTCGATCTCGGGCTGAAGCTGGGCGTGTCCGGCACGCCGGCGGTGTATGCCGAAGACGGCGCCTTGATCGGTGGTTACCTGACGCCCGCGCAGATGCTGCAAGCGGTGCAGGAGCACGCCGAAAAGGGCGGTTGATCCATCGACGCGTATCGGTGACGCCTCGACAATCGCTTCGTTGACATAGCGAGCCAGGGACGTCTCATGCGTAGATGTTCGCCATGGGCACGCACATGGCGTGCGCTGCCACTCGTGGTTGCGTTGATCGGGCTGATGGCGCCGCCGGTATATGCGGCGGCGCTGTCGCCTGCGCCGGTGATGCTGGCGAACGTCTATCACGCCGGCATCACGCTCGACGATTACTGGGTGAGCGAGAAATACGACGGCGTGCGCGGTTACTGGGACGGCGAAAAGCTCCGCGCGCGCAGCGGCGCGGTGATCGATGCGCCGGCCTGGTTCACCGCCGGCTGGCCGAAAACGCCGATGGACGGCGAACTATGGGCGGGCCGCGGCCGGTTCGAGCAGGCCTCCGCCACCATCCGCCAGCAGCCGGCCGATGACGAAGCGTGGCGGCATATCCGCTACATGGTGTTCGACTTGCCGGCACATGGCGGCACGTTCGACGAGCGCATCCCGGCGCTGCAGAAGCTGGTCGCGCAACTCGCTCGCCCGTGGGTAGAGGCCGCGCCGCAATGGAGGCTGCATGACGAGGCCGCACTCAAGCGCACGCTCGATGAAGTGACGCGAGGCGGCGGCGAAGGCCTGGTCTTGCATCGCGGCGCGTCGCCGTATCGCGCCGGGCGCAGCGATGATCTGTTGAAACTCAAGCTGTTCGACGACGCCGAGGCGCGCGTGGTCGGTCATCTGCCGGGCAAGGGCAAGTACGAGGGCATGCTGGGCTCGTTGCTGATGGAAGCGCCCGACGGCACGCGCTTTCGCATCGGCACCGGCTTTACCGATGCGCAGCGCCGCAACCCGCCGCCGATAGGCAGCGTGGTGACCTATCGGCATCAGGGCACGACCTCCGGCGGCAAACCGCGGTTTGCGCGGTTCATGCGCGTGCGGGACGAGCCTTGACGGCGAGGCATTCAAACGGCGCGGCAAGCCCTCTGCCAAGCAGCGGAGGGCAGAATTCGCACGGCCGAAATCCGCCGTCGAAGGCAAGAGGGAGCGAGCCCGTTCAGGCTCAGGTACAATAAGCCGCTCCACCGCCTAGCGCCTTTTCCCCCGCAATGATCGCACTCGACGGGCAGAGCGCCCTCTCGCCGTTTCGCCTGGAACGTCTCAATGCCCGCCTGGATGCCCTGCATCGCGGTACCCGGGTGCAGGCGTGCTGGTTTGTCTACTTCATCGATACCGCTGCCGAGCCCGCGGGCGAGCAGCGCACGCGCCTCCTGGAGGCGCTGGAAGCCAAGGACAGCAAGCCGGAGCTGGCGTCGCTGTGGATCGTGCCGCGGCTGGGCACCATCTCGCCGTGGTCGAGCAAGGCCACCGACATCCTGCATGACTGCGGCTTCAACGTGCGCCGCGTCGAGCGCGGCACGGCCTATCACATCAGTGGCCTGCCGGCGAGCGACGATGCGCGCTACCGCGACCTGCTGGCGGTGCTGCACGATGCGATGACGCAATCGGTGCTGACGCGCCTGGACCAGGCACAAGGCCTGTTCCTGGCGGGTACGCCGGGCGACCTGGTGCATATCGCGCTGGGCAGCGATCCGCGCGCCGCGCTGGCGAAAGCCAACACCGAGCTGGGCCTGGCGCTGGCCGAGGACGAGATCGACTACCTCGCCGCGCGCTACGCCGAGCTGGGCCGCGATCCGACCGACGCCGAACTCTTCATGTTCGCGCAGGCCAACTCCGAGCACTGCCGCCACAAGGTGTTCAACGCCAGCTGGGCGCTGGATGGCGAGGCGCAGGAGAAGAGCCTGTTCGCCATGATCAAGAACACGCACCAGCATTCACCTGCCTACACGCTGTCCGCCTACAAGGACAACGCGGCGGTGGTCGAAGGCCATGCCGGCAAGCGCTTCGTCTGCGGCAGTGACGGCGTGTGGCGCGCCAGCGAAGAACGCATCGAATACGCGATCAAGGTGGAAACGCACAACCATCCCACCGCGATCGCGCCATGGCCCGGCGCGGCCACCGGCGCCGGCGGCGAGATCCGCGACGAAGGCGCGACCGGCCGCGGCGCCAAGCCGAAGGCGGGCCTCACCGGTTTCTCGGTGTCGGACCTGCGCATTCCCGGCCATCCGCAGCCGTGGGAAGTGGAGCGTCCGCTGCCGCCACGCATGGCCAGCGCGTTCGAGATCATGCGCGACGGCCCGCTCGGCGCCGCCGCGTTCAACAACGAATTCGGCCGTCCTTGCCTGGGCGGCTACTTCCGCACCTACGAGCACGAAACCGGCGAAGCTGGCGTGCGCCGCGGCTACGACAAGCCGATCATGATCGCCGGCGGCATCGCCAACATCCGCAACGAGCATGTGCAGAAGCGCGAGCTGCAGCCGGGCCATGCGGTGATCGTGCTCGGCGGTCCGGCGATGCTGATCGGCCTGGGCGGCGGCGCGGCGTCGTCGATGGCGTCCGGGGCGTCCAGCGCGGAGCTCGACTTCGCCTCCGTGCAGCGCGACAACGCCGAAATGGAGCGCCGCTGCCAGCAAGTGATCGATGCGTGCTGGTCGCTCGGCGAACACAATCCCATCGTCAGCATCCACGACGTCGGTGCCGGCGGCTTGTCCAACGCCATTCCCGAATTGCTCAACGATGCGGGCGTGGGCGGCGAGATCGATCTGTCGAAAGTGCCGTGCGACGATCCTTCGCTGTCGCCGATGCAGGTGTGGAGCAACGAATCGCAAGAGCGCTACGTACTGGCGATCGCGCAGGAACACCTGCCGCAGTTCGAAGCCTATTGCGCGCGCGAACGCTGCCCGTATGCGGTGGTCGGCACGGCCACGCAGGAACGCGTGCTGCGCGTTACCGATCCGCGCCGCAACCTGACGGTGATCGATCTGCCAATGGACGTGCTGTTCGGCAAGGCGCCGCGCATGCATCGCGACACCAGGCACATCAAGCCGCGCATCGACCTGATTCCGGACTTGAGCGGCATCGGCATGGACGAGGCGCTGATGCGCGTGCTGCGCCTGCCGACGGTGGGCAGCAAGAGCTTCCTGATCACCATCGGCGACCGCACCGTCGGTGGCTTGTGCGCGCGCGATCCGATGGTCGGCCCGTGGCAGGTGCCGGTGGCCGACTGCGCCGTCACGCTGCTGGATTTTGAAGGCTACAAGGGCGAGGCGATGGCGATGGCCGAGCGCGCGCCGGTGGCCTTGCTCAACAGCGCGGGCGCGGCCCGCCTTGCGGTGGGCGAGGCGATCACCAATCTGGCCGCGGCGCCGATCGAACACTTGAACGAAGTGCGCCTTTCCGCCAACTGGATGGCGGCGGTGAATCATCCGGGCGAAGACGCCGCCTTGTTCGACGCGGTGAAAGCCGTCGGCATGGAACTGTGTCCGGAGCTGGATATCTCCATTCCGGTCGGCAAGGATTCGCTCTCCATGCAGACCGTGTGGCACGACGGCGAAACCGCGCAGCGCACGGTCGCGCCGGTGTCGCTGGTGATCACCGGCTTCGCTCGCGTCGACGACGCGCGCCGCACGCTCACGCCGCAGCTGCGGCTGGATCGCGGCGACTCCGATCTGTGGCTGATCGATCTCGGCGCCGGCCGCGGACGCCTCGGCGGCTCGGCGCTGACCCAGGTGTTCAACCGCGGCGGCGGCGTGCCGCCGGACCTGGACGACGCCCGGCGCCTGAAGGCCTTGTTCGACCTGGTGCAGGAAGCGAATCGCGCCGGCATGCTGCTGGCCTATCACGACCGTTCCGACGGCGGCGTCATCGTGACGTTGCTGGAAATGGCCTTCGCCGGCCGCTGCGGCCTGGAAATCACCCTGGATGGCTGGGGCGAAGCCACGCTGCGCGCGCTGTTCAACGAAGAGCTGGGCGCTGTGCTGCAGGTGGCCGTGGCCAATCGCGAGGCGTTCGAATCGCTGCTGATCAAGCACGGCCTGGCCGGCATGAGCAATCGCATCGGCCGTCCGAAGGAAAAGCTCGGCATCAAGCTGTTCCTCAATGGCGACACGCTGTTCAAGTGGAACTGGACGCAGTTGTTCAAGGCCTGGAACGAAACCAGCCACGCGATGCAGCGCCTGCGCGACAACCCGGTCACCGCCGATGCGGAACTGGAATGGCGCATCGACGACGCCGACGCCGGCATCCATCCGAAGCTGACCTTCGATCCGGCCGAGGACATCGCGGCGCCGTACATCGGCAAGGGCGTGCGTCCGCGCGTGGCGATCCTGCGCGAGCAGGGCGTCAACGGCCAGGTGGAAATGGCCGCGGCGTTCACGCGCGCCGGCTTCGAGGCGGTAGACGTGCACATGTCCGACCTGGTCGGCGGGCGCATCACGCTCGCCGATTTCCGTGGCTTCGCGGCGTGCGGCGGGTTCTCCTTCGGCGACGTGCTCGGCGCCGGCCGCGGCTGGGCGGCGTCGATCCTCTACAACGATGCGCTGCGCGCGCAGTTCAGTGCGTTCTTCGCCGACCCCAGCAAGTTCGCGCTCGGCGTATGCAACGGCTGCCAGATGCTCAGCCAGCTCAAGGACATCATCCCCGGTGCGCAGCACTGGCCGAAATTCCTGCGCAACGCCTCCGAGCAATACGAAGCGCGCCTGGCCACGCTGGAAGTGCTCGATTCGCCCAGCATCTTCTTCAGGGGCATGCACGGCGCGCGCATTCCGGTGGCGGTCGCGCACGGCGAGGGCCGGGTGAGCTTCCCGGCTGCGTGCAGTCCGTCCAAGGCGGGCGGTGCGGTGCGCTTCGTCGACAACCGCGGCAAGCCCACCGAGCACTATCCGCTCAATCCCAACGGCTCGCCCGGCGGCCTGGCCGGCTTCACTGCCGCCGATGGCCGCGTCACCATCCTGATGCCGCATCCGGAACGCGTGTTCCGCACTGTGCAGATGAGCTGGCATCCGGAATCCTGGGGCGAGGATTCGCCGTGGATGCGCATGTTCCGCAACGCCAGGGTGTGGTGCGGCTGAGGCTGGCCGCGTTGCGAAGCCGATGGCCGGCGCATGCGCTGGCCATGGCCTGGATGGTGTTGCTGGCATGCCTGCCGTGGTGGACCGGGTTGCCGTTGTTGCTGGCGTTGGCGGTGATCCAGGCGACGCGCTCGCCCTACTTGCAGCCTTACGCCGGCGCATTGCGGCGGGCGTTGCGCTGGGGTCTGGCCGGGTTGCTGATCGCCAGCTATCTCGCATTCGATCATCGCGCGCTCGGGCTTACCTTGACGATGCTGGCGGCCCTGGTCGGTTTTTCGCTGCTGGTGCTGCTGGAGTCGTGGCAGGATCGCCGTTCGCAACGCAATGCGGCGCTGGCTGCCGCGTCGCCCGAGTGGCGCGAGATGGCGATGGCGCCGGTCGGTCCTGCCGAGACCTTGATCGAACTGTTGCCGCCGACCTGGTTGCCGTTGGACGGCGGCGCGGCCGATATCCGCATGATCGATGCGCATCGTTGCCGCATCGACGCCGATGCGCGCATCGAGCAGATCGAGCCGCAGCTGTCCATGGCGCCGGGACAGCGCTGGCTGGCCATGCCGATGACGGCGTGGCAGGGCGTGGTGCTGTACGATCGCGCACACCGCAAGCAGTACCGGCTGCGCGGCTGGCAACTGTATGGTTGGCATGCCGACGAGGCCTGGTTGAACCGCCATGACGATCAGCCGCCGTTGGCGCTGTCGCATGTGCTGGGCCAGGATGTGTTTGGGGATACCTCATCTTCGTGATGTCACGGCCGCGAAACCGGCCTTGCGTTGGCGAAGATGGCCGTCAGGGATGATGGTCGCTACGAAAACCGCGTTGCCGTAACCAGCCATCAAGCAAGCCACGACATGCCCGCATTCGATCCGTCCCATACGCAGCTCAGCGTGATCATCGTCTCGGCCGACAGCGGCCCGAGCTTGCGCGACTGCGTCAAGAGCGTGCTTGCGTGCACCGTTCCGCTCGAACTGCTGCTGATCGACAACGCATCCTCCGATGGCATTCCGCAAGCGATCGCGCGCGCGCGCGAAAACGATGCGCGTTTGAAGGTGATCTACAATCACGCCAACCTCGGCTTTGGTCCGGCGGTGAATCGCGCCGCCTCGCAGGCGCACGGCGATGCCTTGCTGATCCTCAATCCCGATTGCCTGATCGACGACGCCAGCCTGCGCCGTTTGCTGGACGTGCTGGCGATGGAACGCAAGGCCGGCCTGGTCGGCGCGGTGGTGTGCGATGCGAAGGGCGTGCCCGATCCGGCTTCATTCCGCCGCGATCCGGTGCTGGGCCGCGCGCTGGCCACGCTGTTCAAGCGCAGCGGCGGCGTCAATGCACGCGCCATTCCCGATCAGGTGGTGGAAGCGGAGGCCGTTTCCGGCGCGGTGATGCTGATACGCGATCACGTGTTCGAAACGTTGCACGGTTTCGACGAAAAGTATTTCCTGCATTGCGAAGACCTGGACTTGTGCCGCCGCGTGCGCGATGCAGGCTGGCGCGTGCTGCTGGCCGGCGACGTGCGCGTGCTGCACGGCAAGGGCGGATCGAGCAAGCATCGTCCGGTGTTCGTGAGCTATCACAAGCACCGCGGCATGTGGCGCTGGTTCCGCAAGTTCGATCCCTCCGCGCGCAATCCCTTGCTTGCCATGGTGGTGTGGTTCGGCATCTGGCTACGTTTCCTGCTGAAAATTCCGGGGCAGTGGTTGCGGATGATCACGCGATGAGCGCGCCTTCGCGCGTGGGCCTGCTGGCGACCATCGGTCTGCTGGTGATGACGGCGGTGTGGGGTTCCACCTTTGTGATGATCAAGGGTGTGGTCGATCGCATGCCGGTGGCGGATTTCCTCGCTGTGCGTTTCATCGTCGCGGCGGTTTTCATGTTTGCGCTGTTCTACCGCCAGGTCGCGCGGCTGGAACGCCGTCAGCTATGGCGCGGCGTGGTGCTCGGCACGTTGTACGGTTCGGGGCAGTTGCTGCAGACCTGGGGTTTGTCGCTGATTTCGCCGAGCGTGAGCGGTTTCGTCACCGGCATGTACGTGGTGTTCACCCCGATCATCGCCACCGTGCTGCTGCGCCAGCGCATGCCGGCCAGCGTATGGCTGGCGGTGGGCCTGGCCACGCTGGGCCTGGCCTTGCTGTCGCTCAATGGATTCTCGGTCGACCTGGGCGTGTGGCTCACGCTGCTGTCGGCGCTGCTGTATGGCTTGCATATCGTGGCGCTGGGTCACTGGTCGCGTGCCGATGAAGCGTTCGGTCTGTCCGCGGTGCAGATGGCGGTGATTGCTTTGGTGTGTTTGCTGGCTACCGCCGGCCACGGCGGCCCGACGCTGCCGCCCGATCGCAACGCATGGATCGCGGTGCTGTACATGGCCTTGATCGCCGGCGCCGGCGCGATGCTGATGCAGACTTGGGCGCAGGCGCATCTTCCGGCCACGCGCGCGGCGATCGTGATGACCACCGAACCGGTCTTCGCCGCGGCGTTCGCAGTGGCTTTCGGCAGTGATGTGCTGACCTGGCGCATGCTTTGTGGCGGTGCGTTGGTGCTGGCGGCGATGTATCTAGTGGAACTTAGCCCTCGCAGCGAACCGCCGGCTGAAGCGATCCATCACGAGGTGTAGGTTGGGTTTTGCACTCGGACGTATCCCTAGTTTTTTTGTAGAAGATGATCCGCGAAGGAAGCTAGCCGCGCGTGGACGTGGACGATTGCCTGCGGCGCTTTCGATCGCCGTAGGCGCTCGAGTCACTTTTCTTTGCTGGCCCAAAGAAAAGTAACCAAAAGAAATGGCCCAAAAGGCTCACGGCATGGGAAGGTTAAAAGCCTGAACGCTCACGTCTAGATAGAAAGTTAGTCTCCAAGGTTCCACGTTCCGGCTATGCCGCGAAGCGCCCAGGCGCTGAGGGCTTAAGGCGCCTAGGGTTGGCAAGCTCGCTTTAAGTCCTCAGCGCCGCGGCGCCTCGCGGTATCGCGGCAAGGTAGAAGCGGGCGGGCAAACGCTCATCGCAATGCCTCAAAACTTCAGGCTTGTAACCTGCATAGCGCCATGAGCTCCTCAGGCCGTTTCTTTGGGTTACTTTTCTTTGGGCCAGCAAAGAAAAGTGACTCGGGCCCTTTAGGGACCGAAAGCGCCGCAGGCAATCTCCAACTTCGCGTGCGGCTCCGCTTCCTCAGCAAATTGTGAAGACATATCAAGGTGCAAACCCCAACACCGTGGTCGCGCATGGCGGCGCTGGGGTTTGCACCCCGACCTACGTTGTGCGCTTGTACGGCTGCATGGCAATGCGCACCAGGTAGATCACGATCACCACGTTGCCGATCAGCGCCCCCAGCTTCAGCCAGCCGAACTTGTGGAACACCTCGTACGCCTCCACCGGGATCAGCGAACCGGTGGCGATCACGGTGAACCATTCCGCCCAATGTTTGCGCAGCCACAGGCCGATGCCTTCGGTCGCGAAGATTGCGGCATAGGCCAGGGCAACGATGCCGATGGCCATGAACTTGCTAGGCCCCATTTCCTGCAGCAACCCGACCAGGCGCCAGCGCAGGTCGCTGCTGTCCTGCAACGACAGGTGCTCCAGGATATGCACCAGGTGATCGAAGTTCTTTTCCTGGTGCAGACCGAACGCGACGAAGGCCACGAAAAGCAGGCACAGCGTTTTGATCACCTCATAGATGGCGATCACGCGCAGGCCGAAACTGTGGCGGGCCTCGATCTCGGGGACGGGCTTGGTCATGGGGGATTGCCCAGGGCGATGGCTCGGGTGGAAGGGGACAGTGTAGTGGCAGCTACGGCTTGCGCACGTGCGGTTGCATCGCAATCCTCACCAGATAGATCACGATGGCGATGTTGCCGATGAACGCCCCCAGCTTCAGCCAGCTGAACTTGTGGAACATCTCGTACGCTTCGAACGGAACCAGTGAACCGGTGGCGACCACGGTGAACCATTCCGCCCAATGCTTGCGCAACCATAGGCCGGTGCCTTCCGTCGCAAAGATCGCCGCATAGGCCAGCGCCACGATGCCGATCGCAGTGAACTTGCTGGGTCCCCAAATCTGCAACAGCCCAACCAGGCGCCAGCGCACGCCGCTGATGTCCTGCAACGATAGATGCTCCAGCACGTACATCAAATGCTCGAAGTTCCGTTCCTTGTGCAGATGGAACGCCGCTAAAGCCACAAGGATCAGGCCCACCGACTTGATCGCCTTGTAGATGGCGATGAGGCGCAAGCCGAAGCTGTGTTGGACTTCGATGTCGGAAACGGGCTTGGTCATAAGAGCGCATCCCAGTCCATGGCCCGGGTTGAAAGAAGCAGTAGTAGATACGGCAAGGCCATGTCTTTCTATATGGACATGGCCTTGGCTTTCCAGCGTGACGAACGACAGGGGGCTAGCAGCAGCGCCCGCCCGTGCCCTTGTAGCGCGCGGTCTGCCGGTCGCGGAAAAACTCGGCATAGGTGGGCACCCGGCGTTCCGGGTGGTGCGCGCGCAGGTGGGCGACGTACACGTCGTAATCGGGCACGCCGCAGCTGAGGCGGGCGGTTTGTACCAGGCGTCGCCAGAAAGTCAGCAGCGTCATGCTCAGGTCCCCCGGTTGGCGGCCACGCTGGCCAGGGCGACGCGTGGCGCTTCGCGCGCGGTGGGCGCGTTGCTGCGCAGGGCCTTGACGATGGCGTACAGGCTGAAGCACAGCATCGACAGCACCAGCAGGATGAATACCGCGGTGAGCGTGGCGTCCACCCGGTTGTTGGTGATGATGCGCTGCATTTCGCCCAGGTTCTTGGCCGGCGCCAGCAGTTTGCCGGCCGCCAGCGCATCGGTGTATTTCTGCGCGGCGGCGGTGAAGCTGATCGACCCTGTGAGCTTTTCGAAGCCTGCGGTAAGCGTGCAGATCACCAGCCACACGGCAGGAATGCCCGGCACCCACGCATAGCGCTGGCGCTTGAGCTTCACCGTCACCACGGTGGCGAGCATCAGCGCGATCGCCGCCAGCATCTGGTTGGCGATGCCGAACAACGGCCACAAGGTATTGATGCCACCGAGCGGATCGACCGCGCCCTGGTACAGGAAATAACCCCACAGGCCCACGCAGATGGTCGTGGCCAGCACATTGCCAATCCACGATTCGGTGCTCTTCAACGGCGCATACACCAGGCCGGCGATTTCCTGGATCATGAAACGGCCCACGCGCGTGCCGGCATCGACCGTGGTGAGAATGAACAACGCTTCGAACAGGATCGCGTAGTGGTACCAGAACGCGACCATGCCCTCGCCAGGCAGGATGTTGTGCAGCAGTTGCGCCATGCCCACCGCCAGCGTGGGCGCGCCGCCGGCGCGGCCGAGGATGGTGGTTTCGCCGATGTCTTTGGCGGTGCGCGTCAGCTCGTCCGGCGTCACCACGAAGCCCCACTGGCTGATCACGCCGGCCGCATGTTCGACCGTGGTGCCCACGATGGCCGCAGGCGAGTTCATCGCGAAGTACACGCCCGGATGCAGCGACGCGGCCGCGATCAGGGCCATGATCGCCACGAACGCTTCCATCAGCATGCCGCCATAGCCGACCATGCGCGCTTCGCCTTCATTGGAAAGCAGCTTCGGCGTGGTGCCCGAGGCGATGATCGAATGCCAGCCCGATACCGCGCCGCAGGCGATGGTGATGAACAGGAACGGAAACAACTGGCCCTGGAACACCGGCCCGGTGCCGTCGATGAAGCGCGACACCGCCGGCATCTGCAACTGCGGCGCGGCGAAGACGATCGCAATCGCCAGCAGCAGGATCGTGCCGATCTTCAGGAAGGTGGACAGGTAATCGCGCGGCGCCAGCAGCAGCCATACCGGCAACACCGACGCGACGAAGCCGTAGACGATCAGCAGCCAGGCCAGCGATTTCGCATCGAAATCGAACAGCGTGGCCAGGCCCGGCGTGGCCGCCACGTGCGCACCGTAAGCGATGGAGCCCAACAGCAGCACCAGGCCGATCAGCGACACTTCCAGGATCTTGCCTGGTCGCAACCAGCGCAGGTAAACACCCATCAGCAGCGCGATCGGAATAGTGCAGGCGACCGAGAACGTGCCCCACGGGCTGTGCGTCAGCGCCTTGACCACCACCAGCGCCAGCACCGCCAGCACGATCATCATCAATGCCAGCAGGCCGAACATCGCCACCACGCCGGCCAGCGCACCCAGCTCCTCGCGCAGCATGTGGCCGAGCGAGCGCGCATCGCGGCGCACCGACAAGCCCAGCACCATGAAATCCTGCACCGCACCACCGAGCACCACGCCGAACAGGATCCACAAGGTGCCCGGCAGATAACCCATCTGTGCCGCCAGTACCGGCCCCACCAACGGCCCCGCGCCGGCGATGGCGGCGAAGTGGTGGCCGAACACCACCCATTTGTCGGTGGGCACGTAATCCAGGCCGTCGTTGCGCAAGACCGATGGGGGCGCGCGGCCCGGATCCATCTGCAGCACGCGATGTTCGATGAATTTGCCGTAGAAACGGTAGCCGATCAGGAAGATCGCCACCGCGGCCGCCACCAGCCAGATCGCATTGACCGGTTCGCCGCGCCGCAGCGCGATCACCGCCAGGCACGCGGCGCCAATCGCGGCGACGATGGCCCAGAGGATCTTGCCCGCAATACCCGTCGGCCTCAGTGCAGCGGTAGCCATAAATACCCCGGATCGTCAAAGCCTGCCTAAGATTCGTCCTGTCGACGCCGGGGGTCAATACCGGATCGGACGCGTTTTGCAGCGGCTTGGGTTCACGCCCCGCCGCCCGCAGTTAGACTTCCAGGCAACCGGCATACGCGACGAGGTTGGCATGATCCGCGAGATTCTGAAGATGGGCGACCCGCGCCTGCTGCGCGTCGCGCCGCCCGTGCCCGACAGCATGGTCGGCAGCGCCGAGCTCGATGCGTTGATCGCCGACATGTTCGACACCATGCACGACGCCGGCGGCGTGGGCCTGGCCGCGCCGCAGATCGGCGTAGACCTGCAACTGGTCATTTTCGGCTTCGAACGCTCCGAGCGTTATCCGGACGCGCCGCCGGTGCCGCAAACCATTCTGCTCAATCCCATCATCACACCGCTCTCGCAAGACATGGAGGAAGGCTGGGAAGGCTGCCTTTCGGTGCCGGGGTTGCGCGGCGCGGTCAACCGTTATTCGCTGATCCGCTACGAAGGCATCGATCCCAAGGGCGCGCGCATCGACCGCAACGCGGAAGGTTTTCATGCACGCGTGGTGCAGCACGAATGCGATCACCTGATCGGCCGGCTGTATCCGTCGCGCATTACCGATTTCACCAAGTTCGGTTTTACCGAAGTATTGTTTCCGGGAGAGGTTTTGGCTGACGACTGACAGCGGGAGAGTGACATGTCCGGAAGGAGGCTTGGGCGTGTATTGCTGATAGCAGGTTGGATGCTGTTTGCAGCAGTGGAAAGCGTAATGGCCGCCGATGGCGGTGAGTTCTCGCCTGATGGCGATCGGGAGGCATTCGGGACGGCTTATGTGGCCATCGCGAATCGCATGTACCCGTCCTTGCATTTTCGCTTCGTGGCGAAGGATTTCTCGGTAACGGTTGAAGAGCCGGATCACAGTGCTCGTACTGTCTATCTTGACAACGCCTATCTGACGGTTCGCGGCCATCCTGCAGATGAGCAGGCGATCATCGCTCACTACGTGTCCGCCATTGTTGGAGCTTTGGCATCCGAAGACCAAAAACTTACGGAAGAAGACCGTTTTGCCGTGCTTCCCGTAATCAAGGGCGAGCAATGGGTAAGCGGTACCAATCAGTTGCTGCAAAAGAAGACGAAACCCGATCAGGTGTTTATGCGGCAACTGGCGGGTGGGCTATATGAGATATACGTGATCGACACGCCGCAGGCGATGCGCTTCGTGAACGCATCGGCTCTGGCAGAACTGAAACTGTCACCCGAACAGATCCATGATCAGGCCACGCGCAATCTTGCGCTGCTTCTTCCTGCTATGCAGGTTGAAAAGGAAGGCGATTTGTCTGTCATCCATTTGGACACGAATTACGAAACGAGCTTGGCGCTTATTTTCGAGCGGTGGAAGAGTCGCCTGGATTTACGCGGTGATCCGGTGTTTGCACTTCCAGCACGAGGTGAGTTGCTGGTCGCCGACAGCAAGGATGGCGCTGCAGTCCAACATCTGCGTGCAAGGGCACGAGAAGACTGGCGGAGCTCTAGTTATCCGGTGACGGCACGGCTTTACATTGTGCATGGAGACAGCTGGAAGGTGTTGGAGTGAGCTCAGTCCTGTAATGCTCCCAAAGCCGCTCGTTAGTGGCTCCTGGGCACATGCGTGCCTTTATTGATGCATGGCGAAGATTGGATCGAGGTCCGCAGGCGGGGACGAAATTGCTACAACGGCCGCGGATGCAATGTGAGCCAACCCAAAAACAACACGCCGGCAATCATGCAGTACGTGCCAAACGATGCCAGCCTCCCACGGCCTTCGAAGTAGCGCATCAGGAAATGCAAGCTGAGCCACGCGGCGATAGCGGTAAGCACACCGCCCAGCAGCGCATCGCCCAACTGTGCGGGTGCCTTGAGCAGCTTGGGAATTTCCAGCAAGCCGGCCGCGAGAATGATCGGCGTGCCCAGCAGGAAAGAAAATTCGGCCGCCTTTTCCTTGTCCAGGCCTGTCGCGGAGCCCGCGATCATAGTGAGGCCGCTGCGCGAGAAGCCGGGAATCAACGCACCCACTTGCGCCAGCCCGACCAGAAAGGCGTGCCGGAACTGCAGCTTCTCCGGCGGCTTGTGCGCGCGCGTGCGCTCGATGCGATCACCAAGCCACAGCAGCACGCCATTGACGATCAGCGCGAAGGCGACGATGCGCAGATCCTTGAACACCAGTTCCAGTCGCTTTTCCAGCAGCAGGCCCACCACGCACGCCGGCAGCGTGCCGATGATCAGCGCCCACATCATGTGGCCTTCATCGTTGTGCCGGCCGGACAGCGATGCGATGAAGCCGCGCACCAGCGCCACCCAGCGCTGACGGAAATAAAGCAGCAGCGACAGTGCCGTACCCAGATGCAACGCGACCAGAAAGGGAATGAGCTGCGGCGCGTGCTTGTCGATGTGCACACCGAACAGCGCGGGCATCAATAGCGTGTGGCCGAGACTGCTGACCGGAAACAGTTCGGTGACGCCTTGCAACACGCTCAGGAAAATCAGGAACCACAAACTCACACGGTCATCCTTAGAGGGCTACAGCGGCGAGGATGCCATCGCGGTGGTGAAAGGCGTCTGAGCGTGTTGCGTCATATGCATGGCTGTCTTGCAGCCGTCATCTTCGCGAAAGGAAGCATGGCGGCTACACGACAGTGATCGGCTATATCCGAATGGCACTAACTTGGACATCGTCGCCCCGGCTTTCGCGGGGACGACGGTTCTAAGCTTTTTGCAGTATTCGAACAAAGGACGCTTAAGTTAGCGCCATTGGCTATATCCCGCTCAAGGCGATTTCACCTTGAGCTGCTGCGTCAGCAAGGCAAGCTTCGCCTTCATCTCTTCCGGTTTGTGCGTGCCCTGCGTGGCGTAGAACGCGGTGTACAACTCTTTCGGCGCGTCGTTTGCCGGCGCATCGATCACCGTGGCGATATCCATCTCGTCGCCGTCGTTGTACGGCACGCCGTCGTAGGGATGCTGCTTGTGCACCAACTTGCCCCAGGCTTCCTTGAAGTCGTCGTCGAGATCGACGCTGGGCGCGATATGTCGCTTGATGCTGACGCGATCCGGATCGGTGCTGTTCAGGCGCAATTGCACCACGCCCGCCTGCAGCGCGAACTTGCCGTGGTTTTCGTAGTAGCCCACGCCGACGGCGAACAGATTGTCCGGACCGATCGGCTGCAGCGTCACCGGATAGCCGAAGGCGATGTTGCTGGAGTCGTAGCTGAAGTGCTTGCCGTAGTCGACGTCGATGCGGGCATCTTTCAGCACGTCCGGCAGCAGCGATTTTTCGGCCAGGAAATCCTTCCACTGCGCCAGCGTGCCGCCGTAGTCGACGTTGAGGAAATCGGCCAGCGCCTTCAGGTCGATGATGCTGTCGTGCGTGATCACCGAAGGATTCAGGCGCATCATGATCGCGTAGCCGTCGGGCGTGGGCAGAGCGAACACCACCATTTGCCCGTTGATGTACGGCAGCGACCACACGAAGGTTTTCCAGCGGCGCTGCCAGTTATCTGTATAAGCGGCGCTGCTGGCCGGATTGCCGAGCGAGGTGATCTTGATCTTTTCCGGACCGACTTCGCGCGTCCAATAGCCTGTCTTCAACAGCAGATCCATCATCTGCTTGGGATCGTTGTAGAAGGTGGACGCCTTCATCGTATCCGGCCGGCGCAGATGCACCAGGAAGGTATGCCCGACGTAGCCGCTGGCGACATAGCCGTTGCCGCTGAGCGGAACGCGATTGAGCTCGCGTCCGGAATACACCCACTGCCCGCTGCGGTTGCGCACGATCATTTCGGGAAACAGGCTCAGCTGCGGCGTGTCGTGCAGGATGTGATTGGAGCCGGCGCCACGCGGAAACAGCTCGTCGCCCTGTTGCTGCAGCAGGGCCTTCAACATGTCCTCGCTCTTGGCGTTGAGCAGCTTGAGGTAGCTGGCGCTGAAATCGTCGTACGTGGCGGGCAGCGGAAATTGCGCCTTGAACGTGCCGTTCTGGTTCTCTTCGATGATGTCCAGCTGATAGGACTCGCGCTTGTCCATCACCGCCATGCTGCTCGTTGCATTGAGCACTTCGCCGATCGGCAGCGCGTAATTGAGGTTTTCGTTCGGCGACTTCATCAGCACTACGCCGATGACCTTGCCATCCTGATCGAGCAACGGACCGCCGCTGTTGCCGGGCGAGGCGGCCGCGGAGAAACGCATCCACTTCCAGCGCCCGTTTTCGTCCTCCGGCGTGTCGGAGGTATACAAGCCGTCGCGGATCACCACGCCCGTACCGAGCGCATTGCCGACCGCGTACACCACGCTGTTCAACGAAGGCTTGGCGTTGGTGTCAAGCGCGGCGTCGCCGTTGGGCTGCTCCTTCAGCGAGAACACCACGAAATCCTGCTGCAGGGAAAACTTTACGATCTTGTCGATCGCATACACGTGCCCGCTGGCATCGCGCAGCGCCGGCGGCCCGGTAAGATCGCCCACCGCGGCCAGGAACACATGGCCGGCGGTGACATAGCGGTTGTGGCCGATCGAAAAGGCCGTACCGACGGAAAAGAACTTGTCGGTGCGCTCCTGATACGGCAGCAAATCCAGCGGCAGCGGTTTTTCGTAAGTGAGCGGATCATCCACCGCGCGCGGGATCACCACTTCGAAGGTGGCGGCGTCGATTTTCGAAACCATGGAGGGGTCGGGGCTGGCGGCGTGAACGCGCCCCGTTGTGCCCAATGCCAGTGTGATCACGCACAAGGCCGCGGTCATGCGCAGCCATAAACCGCAAATTCTTGAACCCACTTTCCGAGCCTGCCCCTGCCATGTCCGCATACGTTCCCTCTCAAGGATTCCCGATCAGCCACACGGCCGATTTCCGCGCAGATACTGACATAGAGCCATGGCGCGGGGGAGGGCCGGAATCAGGTCCGGAGCTACCGGAAGACAGGTTCGACCTAACGACTGCCGAGGCCGAAATTGAAAACGGCCTGCGCGCCGACCATCAGTGCTCCCATGGCCAGCAAACCGTAACGAGCGGGGCGGCGCAGGTCGCTGCACGTGTCGTACAGGAACAGGCACGAGGCGATAAGGGCGGCTTCGAGCAGAAAGTCCGCCAGCGGATGGGCGTAAAGATGCAAGCCAAGTTTGGGACCGTCGCGCCATGCGGGCAGACAACTGGTCAGATAATCGACGCCCACATGGGAAAGCACCAGCAACCCGGCGCCCAGCGCCAGCGTCAGTCGCCGAAATACCACGGCGGTGACAGCCGCGGTGACCAGTGCCGACGCTGTGACGCCCAGGATCGTATGCGTATCGGGACCGATACTGAACGCCGGAATGGCATTGCCAATGACGTCATGCATATCGGGCTCGATCGAGGCGAACAGCAACCAGCCCAAGGGTAGCGGCTGCAGCCAGCGGCGCGCGCCTAGCGCGATGGCGTAATGACCCATGTACATCAGCGCGACCGGCGTGTGAGGCGGCGGTGGATCAGGCAGATAAGCAAGCCCGGTATGGCGAAGCCCAACAACATCAGCAGATCGAAGCGGTGCATGGCGACGGATTCCCTGGGCGATCGCTTCAACCATCCTGCTTTCGCGAGTCGCGCGCAATACCGCGCGGCACGAATCAGCGGTAGCGGTTGATGCTGTCGCGCAGTTCGACGGTGGCGTTGCGCGCGGCCTGCGCGAAGTCCTCGCCGTTGCCTGCATAAAGAATGGCGCGCGAGGAGCTGATCATCAGGCCTGCGCCGGTCGAGGTGCGGCCGTGGCGTACCACCGCTTCCACATCGCCGCCTTGCGCGCCGATGCCCGGCACCAGCAGCGGCACGTCGCCGACCAGGGCGCGCACTTCGGCCAGTTGTTCCGGCCAGGTGGCGCCGGTGACCAGCGCGCAGTTGCCGTGCGTGTTCCACTCTTGCGCGATCAGGCGGGCGACGTGCTGGTAGAGCGGCTTGCCGCCGACGTCCAGGTCCTGCAGGTCGGCCGCGCCGGGGTTGGAGGTATGGCAGAGCAGGATCACGCCCTTGTCGGTGCGGTCCAGGAACGGCTGCACCGAATCGCGGCCGAGATAAGGGTTGAGCGTGACGGCATCGGCGCCGTAGCGATCGAACGCTTCGGTGACGTAGTGCTGCGCGGTGCTGCCGATGTCGCCGCGCTTGGCGTCGAGGATCACCGGCACGCCGGGATGTTTCGCGTGGATGTGCGCGATCAGGCGTTCCAGGGTTTCCTCGGCGCGCAGGGCGGCGAAGTGGGCGATTTGTGGCTTGTACGCGCAGACCAGGTCGGCGGTGGCGTCGACGATGGCGGCGCAGAAGTCGAACACCGCGTCGGGATGATGCTTGAGATGCGCGGGGAACTTGGCGGGTTCGGGATCGAGGCCGACGCAGACCAGGGAGTTGTTGCGGGTCCATGCTTGTTGCAGGGATTGCATGAAGTGCATCGGTCTGTCTCCTTGCCGCCCTCTTTCTTTTCCCTCTCCCCTCCGGGGAGAGGGTAGGGTGAGGGGCAAATCTTGCGTCATTGGTGGATCAGGGCGCGGTTTTATTGGGAGTTGAGGCAAGCCTTGGCCCCTCACCCCAGCCCTCTCCCCGGAAGGGAGAGGGAGTAGAGCGGCACATCAAGCAAGCTTCTTGTACTTCACCCGGTGCGGCTTGGAAGCCTCTTCGCCCAGGCGGCGCTTCTTGTCCGCCTCGTACTCGTTGTAGTTGCCGGGGAAGAATTCCACGTGCGAGTCGCCTTCGAACGCCAGGATGTGCGTGGCGATGCGGTCGAGGAACCAGCGATCGTGCGAGATCACCATCGCGCAGCCGGGGAATTCCAGCAGCGCGTCTTCCAGCGCGCGCAGGGTTTCCACGTCCAGGTCGTTGGACGGCTCGTCCAGCAGCAGCACGTTGCCGCCCTGCAGCAGCGTCTTGGCCAGATGCAGGCGGCCGCGTTCACCGCCGGAGAGGTTGCCGACGATCTTCTGCTGGTCGGTGCCCTTGAAGTTGAAGCGGCCGATGTAGGCGCGCGACTGGATCTCGAAGTTGCCGATGGTGAGGATGTCCGCACCGCCGGATACTTCCTGCCACACGTTGTTCTTCGGATCGAGCGCGCCGCGCGACTGGTCGACGTAGGCCAGCTTGACCGTGTGGCCCAGCTTCACTTCGCCCGAATCGGGCTGCTCCTTGCCGGTGATCAGCTTCATCAGCGTGGACTTGCCGGCGCCGTTCGGGCCGATCACGCCGACGATCGCGCCCGGCGGCACCTTGAACGACAGGTCGTCGATCAGCAGGCGGTCGCCGAAGGCTTTGGACACGTGCTTGAACTCGATCACCTCCTGGCCCAGGCGCTCGCCCGGCGGAATGAAGATCTCGTTGGTTTCGTTGCGGCGCTGGTACTCGACCGCGTTCAATTCCTCGAACCGGTTCAAGCGCGCCTTGCCCTTGGATTGACGGCCCTTGGCGGCCGAGCGCACCCATTCCAGTTCTTTCTCGATCGCCTTCTGGCGCGATTTTTCCTGCTGCGCTTCCTGCTTCAGGCGCTGGTCCTTCTGTTCCAGCCACTCGGTGTAGTTGCCCTTCCACGGAATGCCGCGGCCGCGGTCCAATTCCAGGATCCACTCGGCGGCGTTGTCCAGGAAGTAGCGATCGTGGGTAACCGCTACCACGGTGCCGGGGTAGTTCTGCAGGAACTGCTCCAGCCAGTCCACCGATTCGGCATCCAAGTGGTTGGTGGGCTCGTCCAGGAGCAGCATGTCCGGCTTGGACAGCAGCAGGCGGCACAGCGCCACGCGGCGCTTCTCGCCACCGGACAGCGGGCCGATCTTGGCGTCCCACGGCGGCAGGCGCAGTGCGTCGGCGGCCACTTCCAGCTGGCGCTCCAGCGCGTGCGCGTCGTTCACCGCCAGGATGCTTTCCAGTTGCTCCTGTTCCTTCGCCAGCTTGTCGAAATCGGCGCCTTCCTCGGCGTAGGCGGCATACACCTCTTCCAGGCGCTTCTGCGCGTCGAGCACCACGGACACGCCTTCCTCGACCGCTTCGCGTACGGTCTTTTCCGGATCCAATTCCGGCTCCTGCGCCAGGTAGCCGACCTTGATGCCCGGCTGCGGACGCGCCTCGCCCTGAAAATCCTTGTCGACGCCGGCCATGATGCGCAGCACCGTGGACTTGCCCGCGCCATTTAAGCCCAGCAGGCCGATCTTGGCGCCGGGGAAGAACGAGAGCGAAATGTCTTTGATGATCTGGCGCTTCGGGGGAACGATCTTGCTGACCCCGTTCATGGTGTAGATGTACTGCGAGCTCATGGAGTCTCCGGAGGCGTGCGCGCGCTGGCCACGAGGGGTGGGCGACGCGGCGGGCGTGGGTATCAAACCCGGCATTATAGCGGCTTAAGTGTGAGCGCCGGTGACGGCGCGCCGCCTCATTGCGAGCCGATGGTCACCGCTTCGCCACCTTTTGCAGCCGCTCGGCCATCTCGCCCGGCCAGGCTCTGCGGCCATGCATATACGTCGAATGACGGCCGATGCCGCTTCTCTCGCCACGTTGCGCCGCTGGGACCGGCGCGCGGCACGCTGGGCGCACGCGCAGGGCCGCGCGGCCGTGGCCTTGCACGAGTTCGTCTGCTTCGGCGTGAAGCAGGCTTCGGCCTGCCTGTTCGGCGGCAGCATGGTGCTGCTGCTGGGCTTGAGCTGGGCGCTCTATCCACCGCACGCGGCGCTGGCGCGCTACGACTTCCTTACGCTCGCCGCGCTGGCGATCCAGTGCGTGCTGATCGCGACGCGGCTGGAAACGCTGGAGGAAGCGAAGGTGATCCTGCTGTTCCACGTGGTCGGCACCGCGATGGAGGTGTTCAAGACCTCGGTGGGCTCGTGGATCTACCCGGAGCCCTCGCTGCTGCGCATTAGCGGCGTGCCGCTTTTCAGCGGCTTCATGTATGCCTCGGTGGGCAGCTATATCGCGCGGGCGTGGCGCTTGTTCGAATTTCGCTTTACGCGGCATCCACCGTTCGCCGCCACCGTGTGGCTGGCGGTGGCGATCTACGTGAACTTCTTCGCGCATCATTTTCTGCCCGATGCGCGCTGGCTGCTGTTTGCCGCGGTAGCGCTGTTGTTCGGGCGCACGTGGGTACATTTTCGCATCCGCCGCGCGCATCGGCGCATGCCCTTGCTGCTCGGCTTCGTGCTGGTGGCGCTGTTCATCTGGTTTGCCGAGAACATCGGCACGTTTACGGCGGCGTGGCGCTATCCCGCGCAGCACCATGGCTGGCAGATGGTGCCGTTGTCGAAACTCGGTGCGTGGTTGCTGCTGATGATCATCAGCTACGTAATGGTGAGTGCAGTGGCGGCAAAGCCGGCGAAGGCCGCGTAGGTTGGGGTGCAAACCCCAACGTCGCGAAGCTTAGGGACATGGCGATGTTGGGGTTTGCACCCCAACCTACGCCTCAGTGCCTTGATTTCAAAGCAAAGTCCCCATTTCCGCTGGCAGGCTCATGACAAACCGGCATGTGCCCAGACGTCCGGGCCAGGGTGGCCGCCTACACCGCCGGCCATTACACTTTCAAGTCTTACCCCGTCCCACGCGACCCCACGAGGCCCGAATGTTCCCGAAGCAGCAAACGATCGCCGGCTATGACGAAGAGCTGGCCAAGGCCATTGCCGACGAAGCCCGCCGCCAGGAGGACCACGTCGAGCTGATCGCTTCGGAGAACTACGCCAGCCCGCGCGTGCTGGAGGCCCAGGGTTCGGTGCTCACCAACAAGTACGCCGAAGGCTACCCGGGCAAGCGCTACTACGGCGGTTGCGAATACGTGGACGTGGCCGAGCGCCTGGCCATCGAGCGCCTCAAGCAATTGTTCGGCGCCACCTACGCCAACGTGCAGCCGCATTCGGGTTCGCAGGCCAACCAGGCGGTGTACTTCGCGCTGCTCAATCCGGGCGACACCATCCTGGGCATGAGCCTGGCGCACGGCGGCCACCTTACGCACGGCGCGAAGGTGAACCTCTCCGGCAAGATCTACAACGCCGTGCAGTACGGCGTGAACGAGCAGGGCCTGATCGATTACGACGAAGTCGAGCGCCTCGCCGTCGAGCACAAGCCGAAGATGATCGTGGCCGGCTTCAGCGCCTACTCGCAGATCATGGACTGGGCGCGCTTCCGCGCCATCGCCGACAAGGTGGGCGCGTACCTGTTCGTGGACATGGCGCACATCGCCGGCCTGGTCGCCGCGGGCGTGTATCCCAGCCCGCTGCCGCATGCGCACGTGGTCACCTCCACCACGCACAAGACCCTGCGCGGCCCGCGCGGCGGCATCGTGCTGGCCAAGGATGCGGGTGAGGAGATCGAGAAGAAGCTGCAGTCGATCGTGTTCCCCGGCATCCAGGGCGGCCCGCTGATGCATGTGATCGCCGCCAAGGCGGTGGCGTTCAAGGAAGCGCTGGAGCCGTCCTTCAAGGACTACCAGGCGCAGGTGGTGAAGAACGCCAAGGCGATGGCCAAGACGCTGATCGAGCGCGGCTACAAGGTGGTCTCCGGAGGTACCGAAAACCATCTGATGCTGATCGACCTGATCGGCCGCGAAGTCACCGGCAAGGATGCCGAAGCCGCGCTCGGCAAGGCGCACATCACCGTCAACAAGAACGCGGTGCCGAACGACCCACGGTCGCCGTTCGTCACCTCCGGCCTGCGCGTGGGCACGCCGGCGATCACCACGCGCGGCTACAAGGAAGCGGACGTAGTGGACCTCACGCAGTGGATCTGCGACGTGCTGGATGCGCCGGCGGATGAGAACGTGATCAAGACAGTGCGCGAAAAAGTTTCCGCACAGTGCAAGAAGTTTCCCGTGTATGGCTAAGCAGCCGGCAATCGTGAATCGTCAATCGGGAATCGCGAGAGCCCGATTGGCCGCTTGCTCCTGGCCTTTTCGATTCACGATTTCCGATTCACGATTTACGCCCCGCTGATGCATTGCCCCTTCTGCCAGCACGAAGACACCCGCGTGATCGACTCACGCCTCGCCGACGACGGCGCCACCGTGCGCCGCCGTCGCGAGTGTCCGCAGTGCGGCGAACGCTTCAATACGTTCGAGACCGCCGAACTGAAGCTGCCCGCGATCGTGAAAAGCGGCGAGCGGCGCGAGAGTTTCGACGAACGCAAGCTGCGCACCAGCTTCGAGCGTGCGCTGCAGAAACGCCCCGTGGCCAGTGATGACGTCGATGCTGCGGTGCGCGCGGTAATCGACGACCTGCGCAGGAGCGGCGAGCGCGAAGTGCCTTCGCGCTATGTCGGCGAACTGGTCATGCGCGAGCTGAAGAAGCTCGATCAGGTCGCTTACGTGCGCTTCGCGTCGGTTTATCGCAAGTTCGAGGACGTGCATGCGTTCCGCGAGGAGATCGAAAAGCTGGAGCGCGATCTGCCCGGGCTGGAGAACCTGCAGCTTTCACTGCTTGGCGAGGCCGGAGCCGCGGCCAAGCGCGGACACCGCAAGGGCTAATGTAGGTTGGGGTGCAAACCCCAACATCGGTATGCCATGCATCGCGACGTTGGGGTTCGCACCCCAACCTACGTTGCCGGTCAACCTAGCGTCTGCAACCACGCCTCGTCCGAACCTTCTTCCACGCCTTCGAACAGGAAGGTGGACAGGTAACGCTCGCCGGTATCGGGGAGCATGGCCAGGATCACGCTACCTTGCTCGGCTTTTTCCGCGTATTGAAGCGCGGCGGCGACGGTGGCGCCGGAGGAGATGCCGACGAAGATGCCTTCTTCCTTCGCCAGCCGGCGTGCGGTATCGCGGGCGACGACTTCGTCTACCGGCAGATCCACGTCGAACACTTTGCGGTTGAGCACCTGAGGGACGAAGTCCGGCGTCCAGCCCTGGATCTTGTGCGGCTGCCACGGCTTGTCCTGCAGCAGCGACGCGCCGGCCGGTTCGGAGACCACGATCTTCACCTCGGGCCGGGCGACCTTGAGCACTTCGCCCACGCCGGTGAGCGTGCCGCCGGTGCCCCAGCCGGTGACGAACGCATCCAGCCGCTTGCCGGCGAAATCGCGCAGGATTTCCGCGGCGGTGGTGTTGCGGTGATAAGTGGGGTTGGCCGGGTTCTGGAACTGCCGCGGCAGGAACCAGCCGTGCTGCTTGGACAGTTCTTCCGCGCGGCGCACCATGCCGGTACCGCGTTCGGCGGCGGGCGTGAGGATCACCTTGGCGCCGTAAGCGCGCATCAATTTGCGACGCTCGATCGAGAAGGTTTCGGTCATCACCGCCACGAACTTGTAGCCGCGCGCGGCGCAGACCATCGCCAGCGCCACGCCGGTGTTGCCGGAGGTGGCTTCCACCACCGTGTCGCCGGCCTTGAGCAGACCCTGCTTTTCGGCATCCAGGATTACCGCGATGGCCAGGCGATCCTTGACCGAGCCGCCGGGATTGAACGCTTCCACCTTGGCGTAGAGCGTGACATGCGAAGGCGCCACCCGATGCAGGCGAACGATGGGCGTATGGCCGATGGTGTCGAGGATGTTCTCGTGGATCATGGGTGGCGTCCCTCTCGCAGGTAAGAATTCAAGGCTACTCCCGATCCCGCCGGCGCGACAAATGCTCCCGGTTCGCGCACACTGATGATCTTGCATATTGATATTCAGAAGCTTCCATGACTTTCTCCGTCGTCGATGCTATGCACATGGCGCAGGCGCTGCGCCTGGCCGAACGCGGCCTGGCCACCACCCACCCCAATCCGCGTGTAGGTTGCGTCATCGCCCACGGCGAGCGGGTGGTGGGGCAGGGCTGGCACATACGCGCCGGCGAACCGCATGCGGAGGTTTATGCGCTGCGCGAAGCCGGTGAACAGGCACGTGGCGCCACCGCCTATGTGACGCTGGAACCCTGCGCGCACCACGGCCGCACGCCGCCTTGCGCCGACGCACTGATCGCTGCCGGCGTGGCCAGGGTCGTGATCGCCGTCGAAGATCCGTTCCCGCAAGTGGCGGGCAAGGGCATCGCCACATTGCGCGCCGCCGGCATCGCCGTGGAAGGCGGCTTGATGCGCGAGGCTGCGCGGGAGATCAACATCGGCTTCTTCAGCCGCATCGAACGGCAACGGCCGTGGGTGCGCGTGAAGCTGGCGATGAGCCTGGATGGACGCACCGCGCTGGCCAACGGCCAATCCCAGTGGATTACCGGCGAAGCGGCACGCGCGGATGGACAGCGCTGGCGTGCGCGCAGTTCGGCGATCCTCACCGGCGTGGGCACCGTGCTGGCCGACAATCCGCAGCTGACCGTGCGTGTTCCATCCACTCAGGACGAAAAGCCCAGCGTTTTTCCCACGCGGGTCATCCTGGACCGCCAGCTCCGCACGCCTGCCGGCAGCCATGTTCTGGACGGCCAAACGCCCACGCTGATCCTGCACGCGGCATCGGCCCAAGTCACCGACGACCGCTTCGCCAAGGTGGAACGCATCGCCATGCCGGAGCAGGGCGATGCGCTCGATCTGCGCGCCGTGCTGGGCCTGCTGGCCGGTCGTCATTGCAGCGAGCTGCACGTGGAAGCCGGACCCACGCTTTGCGGGGCGCTGTTCGCGGCCGGAATGGCTGACGAATTGTTGCTTTACATCGCGCCCGTCCTGCTCGGCGATCAGGCGCGTCCGTTGCTGCATCTGCCATCGTTGGCCGACATGGCTGCACGCTGGTCGCTGCGCGTGGTGGACCAGCGCCAGTTCGGTAGCGATTGGCGCTTGTTGTTGCGTCCGGCGTAGCGGGCAGTTCGTAAGTTGGCGCATCACTTGGCGAAATCGATGCCGATCTTGCCGAAATGCCTGCCGGCCAGCATGTGCTCGAATGCGGCGGGAAGTTCATCGAAGCCGTAGACCTGGTCGAGCACAGGCTGCAGCTGCGTGGCTTCGAGCGCGGCGACCATGCGTTCGTGCTGTTCCAGCGAGGCTACCGAAATGCCTTGCACCTGCACGCGCTTGAGAATGATCTGCAGCAGCGAAACCTGCGCATCGTTGCCGCCCAGGAATCCCACCACGCCGACAAAACCATGCATGCGCACCGCTTCGAGCGATTGTGCGAAGGTCGATGCCCCGGCCGTTTCGATCACGGCATCGACACCGATGCCGCCGGTGGCTTCGCGCACGGCAGCGCCCCACTGCGGCGTTTCCCGGTAATTGATGCCGACATCCGCACCAAGCGCCTTACCGCGCGCCAGCTTTTCGTTGCTCGACGAAAGCAGGATCACCTTCGCGCCACGCAACCTGGCCAATTGCAGGGCAAACAGCGAGACGCCACCGGTGCCCAGCACCAGCACGGTCTGTCCGGTGGTGACGTGCGCCTGTTCCAGGGCCTGCCACGCGGTGAGCGCGGCGATCGGCAGGGTGGCAGCCTGCAGGCTGTCCATATGCGCAGGCGCGTGGGCGAGCGAGTACGCGTCGAAACAGGCCAGTTCGCGCATCACGCCTTCAGCCGGTCCACCGATCTCCGCGCCTTCCCATTCCGGGCGCATCGCGCCGGACAGCCAGCGCGACTTGTAGAACGTGGTGACGCGGTCGCCCGGCTCGAAGCGCGTAACGCCTTCGCCGACCTCCAGCACGATGCCGGCGCCATCGGATATGGGCACGATCGGCAGCGTCACGCCGCGATAGAGCTGGCCGCTCACCAGCAGGTGATCGCGGTAGTTGAGCGACGCCGCTTCCATGCGCACCAGCACCTCGCCGGGCTTGGGACGGGGGGCGGGCAGGTCGGCGAGCTTGAGGTGATCGAGTCCATAGGCGGTGAGCTGGATGCTGCGCATGACGGGGTTCCTGGTTGGGGTACGGCGCCATGCTCCGACTTTCATCTGTTGGTGATAATCTCGCACGAATACATAGCTTTTGTTCGCTATATGAACAAATCGTTCGAACTGACGCCCGCCCGCCTGCGCGAACTCCGCAGCTTTGCCGCGGCCGCGCGCCTGTTGAATTTCTCGCAGGCCGCACGCGTGGCCGGCTGCACGCCTTCGGTGTTGAGCCGGCGCATCGCCGCATTGGAAAAAGCCATCGGCGCCACGCTGTTTTTGCGCACCACGCGGCGCATGACGTTGACCGCGCGCGGCGAGCAACTGCTTGCCTATTGCGAGCGGCTGGAAGCGGTAGTGGCGGAGCTTGCGGTGCATCTGCGCCCGCGTACCGGCGAGCTGGCCGGGCGGCTATGCATCCATTTGCCCGCAGCTTACGGGCGCACGTGCGTGGCGCCGTTGCTGGCCCAATTCATGCGCAGCCATCCGCAGTTGCGCATCGAGGCGAGCTACGACGACAGCTATGCCGACCTGGTCGAGACGAAAGTGGACCTCGCCGTGCGCGTAGGCAAGCTGGCCGACGCGCGTTGCGTGGCGCGCCGGGTGGGCACGATGCGCCGCTACCTGTGCGCAGCGCCCGACTACCTGGCGGCAGCGCCACCGTTGAACGACCCCGCCGATCTCAAGCACCACCGCTGCATTTCCTTCAGCGGCCTGCGCACCGGCACGCTGTGGCAATTCACGCGCCAACGGCGCCGTCGCTCGGTGCGGATCGAACCGGTGCTGACCTGCAACGATTCGCGGGCCGTGCGCGACGCCATCCTCGCCGGGGTCGGCATCGGCATCCAGGGCGACTACATGGCCGATGCGCTGGTGGCGGAAGGGCGCTTGGTGGAAGTGTTGACCGAGTGGCCGCTGAGCAGCTCGCCAATCCATCTGTTATGGCTTCCTGGGGCGGACCGCGCGCCGGCGGTGCGGAGCCTGATCGATTTCCTGGTCGAGTCCCTGGCAATCGCGTAGGTTGGGGTGCAAACCCCAACATCGCCGTGCATGTACGTCGCCATGTTGGGGTTTGCACCCCAACCCACGGGATACGAACGGCCGCCATCGCATTCGGTGTTAAACTCCGCCGGCCGGTTTCGGCACTCACAACAAACGTCTTCAGGGCGGGGTGGAATTCCCCACCGGCGGTAGGGGTTGGAGCTTGCTCCCTATGACCTGAGCCCGCGAGCGCTTCCGGTTGCATCGGAAGGTCAGCAGATCCGGTCCAATGCCGGAGCCGACGGTCACGCTGTTTCCGGTTCGCCGGGGCGGCTCATAGTCCGGATGAAAGAAGACGGCATCACGCATCGCCCGCGCGATGCGCGTGCCTTTGCCTTGGGGCGTTCCCACACTCGTAGCTCGTGGAGAACGTTCATGCTTATTCGCACATACCAAGTTTCGTCCACCTTCCACGCGGAGGTGCGCTGATGTTTACCGGCATCATTCAGAGTGTCGGCCGCATCGCGCGGCTGGAACCTCGCGGCGGTGACGTGCGCCTGCATGTCGATACCGCCGATCTCGATCTTTCCGATGTGCAATTGGGTGACAGCATTGCGGTATCCGGCGCCTGCCTTACCGTGATCGCGCTGGAAGCGCGCGGCTTCACGGCCGACGTGTCCAACGAAACGCTGTCGCTCACCACGCTGGGCAAACACAAGAGCGGCGATCCGGTGAACCTGGAAAAGGCGCTGCGCCTGGCCGACCGGCTCGGCGGTCACCTGGTATCGGGCCATGTCGATGGCGTGGGCACGGTGGTGTCCATCGCGCCGGACGGCCGTTCGCAGCGCTGGACCTTCGAAGTGCCGGCGTCGCTTGCGCGCTACATCGCATCCAAGGGTTCCATCTGCATCGACGGCACCAGCCTCACCGTCAACGAAGTGAACGGAAACTGCTTCGGCGTCAACCTGATTCCGCACACGGTGGAACACACGGTGTTTCATGCGCGGCGCGCGGGGGACGCGGTGAATATCGAAGTGGATGTGGTGGCGCGTTACGTGGAGCGCTTGATCGGTGGCGGCGAAGGCTCGCGCATCGACGAAGCGTTTCTGAAGCGGCATGGATTCGCCTAACCCAAGGACTACAACATGGCATTCAATACCATTCCCGAAATCCTCGAAGACATCCGCGCCGGCCGCATGGTCGTGATCGTCGATGACGAAGACCGCGAAAACGAGGGCGATCTGATCATGGCCGCGCAGATGGTGCGGCCCGAAGACGTCAACTTCATGGTGCGCGAGGCACGCGGGCTGCTGTGCCTCACCCTCACCGAACAACGCACGCGCCAGCTTGGCCTGCGCCCGATGGTGAGCGACAACACCTCGCCGTACCACACCAACTTCACTGTTTCGATCGAGGCGGCCGAAGGCGTCACCACCGGCATCTCCGCGCACGATCGCGCGCGCACCATCCAGGTGGCGGTGAAGTCGGATGCGAAACCGCAGGACCTGGCGCAACCCGGTCACGTGTTCCCGCTTACCGCGCAGGCCGGCGGCGTGCTGACGCGCGCGGGCCACACCGAAGCCGGCTGCGATCTGGCCGCGCTTGCCGGGCTGGAACCGGCCGCGGTGCTGATCGAAGTGCTGCACGAAGACGGCTCGATGGCGCGTCGTCCCGAACTGGAAATCTTCGCCAAGAAACACGGCCTGAAGATCGGCTCCATCGCCGACCTGATCCGTTATCGCCTCGAAACGGAAAAAACCGTGCAGCGCGTGTACGAAGAAGACGTGCAGACCGAATTTGGCCCGTTCCGCCTGGTGGCCTATCGCGACGCCATTCGCCAGGGTCTGCATTTCGCGCTGGTGCGCGGCGTGGTGGACGACGGCGAACCGGTGCTGAGCCGCGTGCACGTGCGCAACACCTTGTCCGACGTGTTGCATCTGCAGCGCGAGGATCTGGGCCTTACCGTCACGGCCGCGTTGCGCCGCATCGCCGATGAAAACCGCGGCGTGCTGCTGGTGCTGTCCGGCGAAGATACGCCCGAGGCCTTGTTGCGCCGGCTCAACCGGCAAACCACGCCGCAGGTGCCCAACGACCAGCACCAGGAATGGCGCCAGCACGGCCTGGGCGCGCAGATCCTGGCCGACCTCGACGTACGCCGCCTGCGCGTATTGGGCACGCCGCGCAAGCTGGTGGGCCTGGCGGGCTTCGGCCTGCAAGTGGTCGAATACGCGGAATAAACCGTAGGTTGGGGTGCAAACCCCAACATCGCCATGCCTGGACGATGCGATGTTGGGGTTCACACCCCAACCTACGTTTCAGGGATCGTAAGGCGGTCTGGCCATATTCATCACTGCCACGCGGCCCGCTTCGTGGCATCCTTCGCCCGGTTCACACCAGCTCGAAGGGATCAGGATGAAGCTCGCTCATTTGCCGCGCACTGCCGTCGTAGCCCGCACCGCCTTGTTCACCGCACTCTCGCTGGCCTGCCTGTCGCCGGCCTTGGCGGATCAATCCGCCTCCTCGCCGGATCAGCGCGCATCGAGCATGCTCAAGCGCATGTCGCTTGAGGACATGCATCACATGGTGCAGAGCTACAACGACATGATGACCCTGCAGCAGCAGCCGGGCGGAATCGGTGCAGCGGGTTACGTGCCGGCATTGCCGAAGCTGGGCATTCCGGCGCAACAGCAGAACGACGCCGGCATCGGCGTGCACAACTATCCGATCGACCAGGGGCCGGGCAAGCAGCCGGCGCATGTGCGTGGCGAAGCGGGCAACACCACGCCGCTGCCTTCCACGCTCGCCATCGCGGCCACCTGGAATCCGCAGATCGCCTACGAAGGCGGGCGCATGATCGCGGGCGAGGCGCATCGCCAGGGCATCAACGTGCTGCTCGCCGGCGGCATCAACCTCACGCGCGAACCGCGCGACGGTCGCACCTTCGAATACCTGGGCGAAGACCCACTGCTCGCTTCGCGCATCGATGGCGGCGAGATTCGCGGCATCCAGTCGCAGCACGTGATTTCCACCATCAAGCACTACGCCTTGAACGATCAGGAAACCAATCGCCTCACGGTCAGTTCCAATATCGACGAACAGGCGATGCGCGAGTCGGACCTGCTCGCCTTCGAACTGGCGATCGAAGACGGCCATCCCGGTTCGGTGATGTGCGGCTACAACAAGGTCAACGGCGTGTGGGATTGCTCCAACAAGCATCTGCTCGACGACATCCTGAAGGGCGACTGGAAATATCCCGGCTGGGTGATGACCGACTGGGGCGCCGACCACGGCGTGATGGATGCGGTGGCCGGCACCGACCAGGTTTCCGGCATCGATCCGGTTACCGGCTTCAGCCTGGGCCAGACGTCGAGCAGCTTCGGCGCGCCGCTGCTGCAGGCGATCGACAAGGGCGAGATTCCGCGCAGCCGCCTGGAAGACATGGTGCATCGCATTTTGCGCTCCATGTACGCCGTGGGCTTGTTCGAGCATCCGCCGGTGAACAAGCCGCTCGATGTGGAAGCCGATGCCTTGGTCGCGCAACATGCGGCCGAGCAGGCGATAGTGCTGCTGAAGAACGAACAGGAACAATTGCCGCTGAAGTCGGACATCAAGACCGTGGCGATCATCGGCGGCCATGCCGACGTCGGCGTGCTGTCCGGTGGCGGCTCGGCGCAGGTGTGGCCGATCGGCGGTCCTGCGATTCCAGCTGTGAAAGGGCCGGAGTGGCAATGGAAAGTCTACGATCCGTCCTCGCCAATGAAGGCACTGCAGAAGCTGCTGCCGAACGCGAAGATCGTCTACGACGACGGCAGCGATCCGGCCAAGGCCGCGGCTTTGGCGAAGTCCTCCGACGTTGCGCTCGTGTTCGCCACGCAGTGGACCTGCGAAGGCATCGACCAGCCGGATCTTTCGCTGTCGGACAAGCAGGATGATTTGATCGATGCGGTGGCAGCCGCCAATGCGCACACCGTCGTGGTGCTGGAAAACGGCGGCCCGGTGAAGATGCCGTGGCTGAAGAAAGTCAACGCGGTGGTGGAAGCGTGGTATCCGGGCGCGCGCGGCGGCGAGGCGATCGCCGGCGTGCTTGCCGGCAAGATCAATCCATCCGGCCGCTTGCCGGTGACCTTTCCGCAGGACGAGCAGCAACTGCCGCGGCCGCAGATCACCAAGGCGCTGGACGTCGACTACAACATCGAAGGCGCCGCGGTCGGCTACAAGTGGTTCGACAAGAAAAACCTTGAGCCGCTGTTCCCGTTCGGCTTCGGCCTTTCGTACAGCCATTTCGACTACAGCGATCTGCATGTGAGCACGCAGGGCAAGCGCGTGACGGTCAGCTTCAAGGTGAGCAACGCCGGCCAGCGCGCTGGCATGGATACGCCGCAGGTATACGCGAGCCTGCCGGGCGATAGCGGCGAAGCGCCGCGCAGGCTTGCAGGTTTCGAAAAAGTATCACTGCAGCCGGGCCAGAGCCGCACGGTATCCGTCACCATCGATCCGCGCCTGTTGGCCAGGTTCGATGTGCCGGGACACCAGTGGAAGATCGCGGCGGGCAGCTATCCGATCCAGGTGGGCCATTCGTCGCGCGATCTGCCGTTGAAGGGCGCGGCGACGGTAGCGGCAGCGACCGTGGCGCCGTGACGTAGGTTGGTGCAAACCCCAACATCGCCATGCGCGCGGCTTCCACGTTGGGGTTTGCACCCCAACCTACGGTAATCGCAACGGCAAGGTCATGATCTTGCCGTTGCGACGCCTCAGTCGGTCGGTTCGATTGCGATAGAGTGCTCTCCTTGCCAACGGACTGACGAAACGAGCCTCGCATGCCCACCACGCCCTCCTGCCGCATCCGCCTGATCGCGCCTTCCGGCTATCCGCACGATCGCGAGGCGATGACGCGCGGTATCGAACGGTTGCGCGAGGCCGGTTGCGTGGTGGAAGGCACGGAGGTGATCGATCGCGCCGAGCTGCGTTACGCCGGCAGCGATGCGCAGCGCACGGCCGATATCAATGGGCTGGCCACGCTCGACACCCTGCCGGATATCGCGCTCTCCATCCGCGGCGGCTACGGCGCCACGCGCCTGCTGGAACACCTGCATTACGACGCCTTGCGCGAACGTCTCGCCGGCCTGCCGATCGCGCTGGTCGGACATAGCGATTTCACCGCGGTGCAGATGGCGCTGTATGCAAAGAGCGGCATCGTCACCTTCGGTGGCCCGATGCTGGGGCCGGATTTCGGCGCGCAGCGATTGAGCCCGCTGACCTGGCGGCATTTCTGGCGCACGCTCAGCGCGCCGCACGGCAACGCCAGCTGGGATTGCGGCGAGGCGACGGAGCTGGCGGTGGAGGGGCCACTGTGGGGCGGCAATCTCGCCATGCTGTGCAGCCTGCTCCAGACGCCATATTTCCCGCGCATCGAAGGCGGCATCCTGTTCGTGGAGGACATTGGCGAGCCGCCGTTCCGCATCGAGCGCCTGCTGTACCAGTTGCACCTGTCGGGCGTGCTGGGGCGGCAGCGGGCGCTGATCCTGGGCGATTTCACGCAATGCCGGCCGGCCGCCTACGACAACGGCTACGACCTGGCCGATGCCTTCGAGCAGATCCGGCGCATGGCGGGCATTCCGGTGCTGTCCGGCATGCCCTTCGGCCACGATGCGGACAAGTTCACCCTGCCGTTCGGCGTGCCGGCGCGGCTGCGCGTGGTGGGGCGGCGGGCCAGCCTGGATTTCCACGGCTACCCCCATTTGCGCCAGGGTCACGAACCTTCCATGGCCTGATCGGCACCTACGGTGGTTTCCCCCGGCCGGCCGCCTGACCCGCACGCGCCAAAACCCGTAAAATGGCCCGCTCGCCATGGGCAGGCCGCCCAGCACAGGAATCCTAAGCAGCATGAAGATCATCGAAGGCGATTTCGCCACGCCGAAAGGCCGTTTTGCCATTGTCGCCGGTCGTTTCAACGGCTTCGTCGTCGAGCCGCTGGTGGCCGGCGCGCGCGACGCCCTGGTGCGCCACGGCGTCAGCGATGACGCGATCGACGTGGTGCGCGTGCCGGGCGCATGGGAAATCGGCCTGGTGGCGCACAAGCTGGCGCACTCGGGCAAGTATGCGGCGGTGATCGCGCTGGGCGCGGTGATCCGCGGCGCCACCCCGCATTTCGATTTCGTCGCCGGCGAATGCGCCAAGGCGCTGACCCAGGCCGCGCTCGGCTCCGGCGTGCCGGTCTCCTTCGGCGTGCTCACCACCGACACCATCGAACAGGCCATCGAGCGTTCCGGCACCAAGGCCGGCAACAAGGGCGCGGACGCCGCCATCGCCGCGCTGGAAATGGTCAATCTGTACGGAAAGCTGTAATGAACCAACGTCCCGAGGGCATCGACTTGGCTGCGCGCTCGCGCGCCCGCCGCCGTGCGCTGCAGGCGCTCTACGCCTGGCAGATGAGCGGCAGCAAGATGACGTCGGTGATCGAGCAGTTCCGCCACGAGCAGGACATGGAAGTGGCCGACCTGGAATATTTCGAAGACCTGCTGCGCGGCGTGGAAGAACACGTGCAGGCGCTGGATGAAGCGCTCAAGCCGTATATCGATCGCGAGGTGGAGCAGATCGATCCGGTCGAACGCGCCGCGCTGCGCCTGGCCGCCTATGAACTGAAATACCGGCCGGACGTGCCGTATCGCGTGATCATCAACGAGGCGATCGAGGTGACCAAGCGCTTCGGCGCGGACCACGGGCACAGCTACGTCAACGGCGTGCTCGACAAGCTGGCGGCGCAGCTGCGGATAGCGGAAAAGCAACCGTAGGTTGGGGTGCGAACCCCAACACCGCAATCTCCCTGCGGCGTGATGTTGGGGTATGCACCCCAACCTACGCGCCATTCGGTGAGTGGACAAATACATCCCATGGAATTCTCCCTCATCGACCGCATCCGCCAGCGCACCGCGCAAAGCCGCGACGACGTGCGCTTGGGCATCGGCGATGACGCCGCCTTGCTGGCCGTGCCGTCCGGCCAGGAACTGGCGGTGGCGATCGACACCCTGGTCGAAGGCGTGCATTTCCCGCACGGTACGGCGCCTGCCGATATCGGCTGGAAAGCATTGGCGGTGAATCTCTCCGATCTTGCCGCGATGGGCGCCACGCCGGCGTGGGCGTTGCTGGCGCTGACCTTGCCGAATGCCGATGAGGCTTTCATCGATGGTCTCGCCGACGGCTTCGCGCAGCTGGCGCAAACCTATCGGCTTGCCCTGGTAGGCGGCGATACCACGCGAGGTGCGCTCACCGTCAGCGTGGCCGTGCATGGCTTCGTGCCACCGGGCAAGGCGCTGACGCGCGCAGGTGCGCAGGTAGGCGATGCGGTGCTGGTCACCGGCACGCTCGGCGATGCGGCGGCAGGTTTGCGCTTGTTGCAGCAAAGCCATCACAGCGATGCGCAGTCGAATTACCTGATCGCGCGCTTGCATCGCCCCACGCCGCGGATCGCTGCCGGCCTGGCGTTGCGCGAGCGCGCCAGCGCTTGCATCGATGTTTCCGATGGCTTGCTCGCCGATCTCGGACATATTTGCGCGGCCAGCGGCGTCGGCGCCGAAATCGAAGCAGCCTTGCTGCCGCGTTCCTCCGCCTTGCTGGACCGGTTCGACGATGCCCGTTCGCGCGATTTCGCCTTGAGCGGCGGCGACGATTACGAACTGTGCTTCACCGTGCCGCCACAACGCGTTGCCTCAGTGCAGGCGGATCTGGCCAAGCTTGGCTGCGGCGCCACGCGCATCGGCCGCATCGTGGAAGGCGAGGGCGTCAAGGTTCGTGACGCCGACGGCCAGTGGCTCGAACCGGCCCAGCAGGGATGGGATCATTTCCGCGCATGAGCGATCGCAAAGTACTCACCCTCGAACAACGCCGCGCACTGCTCGCCACGCCGGCCGGCTGGCTGGCGTGCGGCTTTGGTTCCGGCCTCGCACCGGTGGCGCAAGGCACGTTCGGTTCGCTGGCGGCGATCCTGCCGTGGCTGTTGCTGCGCCAGTGCTCGCTGTCGCTCAACCTCGCGGTGATCGTGATCGGTTTTGGCGTCGGCGTGTGGGCGTGCGAGATGGCGGGCCGCGCCTTGCGCGTGGACGATCACCGCAGCCTGGTGTGGGACGAATTCATCGGCCAGTGGATCGCCTTGCTGCCTGCGCTGCTGGCGCCGTGGTGGGCAGTCGTGCTCGGCTTTGCCTTGTTCCGTCTGTTCGATGTGTGGAAACCATGGCCGATCCGTTACCTCGATCGGCATTTGAAAGGTGGCCTGGGCGTGATGGCGGACGACGTGATCGCCGGCATCTTTGCCGCGGTGGTGCTGAAACTGGTGCTGCTCTGGGCGTGATGCGCAGTCGGCCGCTTACGGAAGATCGATCGTCCTTGTTATCGTAAGACCCTCTCCAACGCATCGAGGTGGCAGCCATGAGCATGGCATGGACGAAACGGCTGGCGGCGGCGATGATCGCATTGCTCGCGGGCACACCTGCCGCGTACGCACAAGGCGCAACGCAAGGCGGTGATGCCGGCTCAACCTATCTCGCGCAGCATTTCAGCTTCGATGCGCTCAACCCGGATGTGAAGGATGCGATCACGCGTGCGAACCTGGCGACGGTGCCGTTCGCCAAGATCACCCTGCATACGCGCGAGCTGGTGACCTCATCGGACCAGACGCAACAGCCTTCCCACTACACCACCGCCATGTCGCTGGAAAATGCCGGGCATGGCCTGGTGCGTCGCGTGGCGGCGGTGCAGGACAGCAACGGCAACACGATCGCCACGCGCCTGGATCTGACCTATCGCGGCTATTTTTCGTTCCTCACCCAGGGCATCTCCACACGCGCGAACAGCCTTCCGCCGGTGCAGGAGGTGCGCAAGGTGCTGCGTCTGGATAGCGGCACCAGTGGACACTTCGCTTTCGTCTATCTCTACGGCAGCACCGGCGGGCAGACCTTCCAGGATCCGGGCCAGTTCCTGTGCGACAGCGGCAAACGCTACAGCGCGTCGCAGCTCAATGCGGCGATCGAGGGCCAGGCGACGGAACTGGACTGCCGAATGATCGACACCAACGGCATCGAAACCGACAAGCTGACGCTGGCTTATCTGGAGAAGTACGACGTGGCCGTGACCTTGCGCACGCATAATGCGCAGCGGACGGTGGAGAGTACGATCCAGGACTTCAGCGCGCACTGAAGTCTTGATCTAGGCAGGGAAGCCACGCGGTTCAACGCAAAGCCAACAGAGGATATGCCATGCAATACCGTCGTCTCGGCCGCACTGGCTTGCAATTGTCCGCGCTGTCCTTCGGCGCATGGGTCACCTTCGGCCGCCAGGTCGGCCGCGCCGAAGCGCGCGACATGATGGCACTGGCCTGGGATCGCGGCGTCAACTTTTTCGATAACGCCGAAACCTACAACCACGGCGAAGCCGAGCGCCTGATGGGCGACGTGCTGGCGGATCTGCGCTTTGCGCGCGACAGCTATTGCGTGTCGAGCAAGGTGTATTTCGGTGCCGCGGAAAAGCCGCGTCCCACGCAACGCGGCTTGTCGCGCAAGCACGTGATCGAAGCCTGCAACCAGGCGCTGGAACGCCTGCGCGTAGGGCACCTGGATCTGTACCTGTGCCATCGCCCCGATCCGGAAACGCCGATCGAGGAAACGGTGGCGGCGATGGACACCCTGGTGCGCCAAGGCAAGGTGCTGTACTGGGGCACCAGCGAATGGCCGGCCGCGGCCATCCATGAAGCGCATCGCGTGGCGCAAGCCATGCACATGTATGCGCCGGTGGTCGAGCAACCGCAATACAACCTGCTCCATCGCGAACGGGTGGAACAGGAATATGCGCCGCTGTACGCCAGCTACGGCATGGGCACCACCATCTGGTCGCCGCTGGCGTCAGGCCTGCTGAGCGGCAAATACAACCAGGGCATTCCCGAAGGCTCGCGCCTCACGCAACCCGGCTACGAATGGCTGCGCGACATGGTGCTGGGCGAAGGCGGCGAACGCATCGAGAAAGTGAAGCGGCTTCCGGCGATCGCCGCGGAAGTCGGCGCCACGCCGGCACAGCTTGCCATCGCGTGGTGCCTGGCCAATCCGAACGTATCGACCGTGTTGCTGGGCGCAAGCAGGAAGGAGCAACTGGAGCACAACCTCGATGCGCTGGAGTTGTTGCCGCGGTTCGATCTGGCGTTGAAGGAAAGGATCGAGCAGGCGTTGGCGTAATTCCGTTCCGTCGCTACGCCATTCAGGCCGTTCTGATCTCGCCCAGCAACTCAGGATGGCGATCGAGCAGCTTCAAGAGTTTCACCAGGGCCAGTGGCGGCTTTGTCTTGCCATTTTCGTAGCGCGAAAAGGCGTTGACGCCACCGCCGAAAAGTTCGGCGGCCTCGCGCTGGTCAAGATCGAGTTTCCTGCGCACCTTGGCGATGTAGGAAGGATCGACATAGGCCGCGTTGACCTGCCGCTGGAATTGCCCGATCCATTCGCTGTAGCGGTCGCCCTGTTCCTGGTCCAGGAGAATCTCGCCGCAAGCGGAACAGAAATCGCCCGTGACGGCAGGAATGCGGGTGGATTCACCTTTATAGACGTAGGCCACGTCGCGCGTAGCGCGCACCATTTTCGAGGCCCCGCAACTTGGACATTTCATGCGCCCAACTCCTTGAAAGAGACAATCAACACGTCGTTGATGACGGTGAGCTTCAGGTACGCGTCGCGCCCGCTTGTGCGCGAGTGATACACGTCTTGCCAGATCCGATGGTCCGCGTGGGTGGTCATGCTCTTGTAGAAGTCGTTCGGAGTGAGTGCCAGCACCACTTTGCACATCCCGGACAAGTCATGGATACCCAACTCACGCGCGCCGCGATAGGCGCTGGCGGTAGCTCTGACCTTACCCACTTCTATCAAGGCCTTTACCACCCCCAACTTGCAGTGCGGTGTGCCCTTTTCCATTAAATAACCTAGCTGGTTAATTTGGCAAGTAGGTTATTCCGCGCACGGAGGCAGTACTGTCCGCTTCAGTCGATGAACCGTGTGGGGAAGGGCGCCCTCTGAAAGTGGCTTGACTCACAAATGAGAATCATTATCATCCATTTGTCCCTTGACGATGGAGCTTAAGGTCATGTCCAACACCGGCACGCTACTCACGCTTTCCCGCCTGTCCCCGCCGAGGGCTACGAACATGGATAGCCCGGGCCGCGAGGCCATCGCCGCTCCGGTTCGCCGGGTTTCCAGCCACCGCCTGCTGGCTGGCGAGCGCGAGCTGGTCATCCAGCACCTGGGCAGCGAATATCACTTGCGGCTTACCCGCAACGGCAAGCTGATTCTCACCAAGTAATCGGCGCGCACCGCCACTTCGTTCAAACCACTCCGCCAGCACGTTTCCGCCAGCCGGGTCTTCTACGCATTCAGGAGATCGCCATGTTCGGCTGGCTTGCCGCCCGTTCCTCTCTGCTTTGCCGCCGCGCACCGCGCATGCTCGCGTCGCGGCGCTTTCGATGTATCACGCCGCATACCTTGATCAGCGCGCTGCCCGGTTTGGGCAGCGTGCTTTATCTTCATGCCACACCGGCTGGTGTGACGCCGAATGTATCGACGCCCGGTTTATTGGTTGCGCAACCCGCATTCGCGCCTTTGCTGGACGTGCGTTGGCTGGTGGCCGTCAGTGTGGTGACGGACGATGGCCCGCGCGAATGGTGCGAATGCGTCGATCGCACAGGCCGCGCGCTCGCGCGCTGGCATCTGCTACCCGATACGGATTACCTCGCCTGGGATGCGCTCACCGCATCCTGCCTGCCCGATTCGGACACCTCGTCGCCAGTCGAGACACAGCCGCTGCGCCCCGATCAGGCGAGCGTGGTGAGCTTTCGTCTGCGCAGCATCGCCGGCATGCTGATGCTGGAGCAGGAACCGCGCGCTGCGTTGTCACCGTTGGGCGATCGCATTGCCGCGCGCATCGCGCACGCCGAATCTGCGCCGCTGCAGTCGTAGCGGCGCCGTCTGTCCGCTGTCCGGCGACTGTCCGCGGACAGCGCCGGGTACGCGTGGAATGTGCGTAAGTGTTTGATTAATGGCCTTTAATTCGTCCTTCGAGCGCTGGCACACGGATTGCACTTCATGATCAGGGGCCGCACTGTCCGCGGCCAAGGACTGCATCATGATTCGTGACACTTCCGCCCAGGACCGCCTGATCCAGGTCAAGCCCAGCCCCAAGAAAAAACTCTTGTGGATCGGCGGTGCGGCGGCCGTCGTGATCGTTCTGGCGTTCTTGATGCCTGGCGTCACGCGCCTGTTTTCGGCCGACTCGTCGGTCAGCGCCTCGCGGCTCGCGTTCGCCACCGTGCAACGCGGGCCGTTCATTCGCGATATCGCCGCGGAAGGCCAGGTAGTCGCCGCGGTCAGCCCCACGCTGTATGCCACCTATGGCGGCGCCGTCACGTTGAAAGTGCACGCGGGCGACACGGTGAAGAAAGGCCAGGTGCTGGCGGTGATCGACAGCCCCGAACTGGTCAACAAGCTGGCGCAGGAACAATCCAATGCCGATGCGATGCAGGTCGATTACCTGCGCGCGCAGATCGATGCGCGCAAGAAGCAGTCGGAACTGCAGAAGGCCTACGACAACGCCAAGATCGACGAGGAAAGCTCCGAGCGCGATTTCGACCGCTACGAAAAAGCGTACAAGCTCGGCGGCGTGCCGCAGATGGACGTGGACAAATGGCAGGACACGCTGACCAAGTCCAAGATCGCGCTGGCCCATGCGCAAGCCGATCTCAATCTCGGCAACGACACCGGCACGTTCGACATCAAGGCCAAGAAGCTCGCGCACGACCGCCAGGTGCTGATGGTGCAGGATCTGCAGCGCCAGGTGGACAACCTCAACGTACGCTCGCCGGTGGATGGCCAGGTCGGGCAGTTGTTCATCGCCGAACGCGCCACCGTGGCGAAAGATGCGCAACTGCTCAGCGTGATCGATCTTTCCGCGCTGGAAGTGGAAGTGAAGGTACCGGAAAGCTTCGCACGCGACCTTGCCGTGGGCATGGGCGGCGAAATCAGTGGCAACGGCAACAACTGGAAGGGCCTGGTCAGCGCGATTTCGCCCGAAGTGGTGAACGGCGAGGTGGCTGCACGCGTGCGCTTCGAAGGCGGCACGCCCAAGCAGTTGCGCCAGAACCAGCGCCTGTCCGTGCGCATCCTGCTCGACCATCGCGACAACGTGCTCACCGTGCAGCGCGGCTCCTTCGTGGATGAATCCGGCGGCAGCTACGCCTACGTCGTGCGCGACGGCATCGCCACCAAGACGCCGATCCGCGCAGGCGAAAGCAGCATCGACAAGGTGGAGATCCTCGATGGCCTGAAGGAAGGCGACAACATCGTGATCTCCGGTACCGACAACTTCAAAGGCGCGCAGCGCGTGGTGATCAGTCGTTGAATAGAGCGGGAATCGTGAATCGGGAATCGTAAATGGTTAAGAGCGATCGCCCGCAAGCTTGCCGAACATCGCTCTGACGATTCCCGATTGACGATTTGCGATTCCCGATCTCAAAAAGAGCTCGATCCTCATATCACTGAAAGGACCAACACAATGCTGAAGATGACGCATCTCTCCAAGGTCTACCGCACCGAAGTGGTGGAGACCTATGCACTTCGCGATTTCAACATCGACGTGAAAGAAGGCGAGTTCGTCGCCGTGACCGGACCCTCCGGTTCGGGCAAGACCACCTTCCTCACCATCGCGGGCCTCCTGGAAACCTTCACCGGCGGCGAATACCACCTCGACGGTGTCGAAGTGAGCCATCTGGACGACAACGCCCGCTCGAAGATCCGCAACGAAAAGATCGGCTTCATCTTCCAGGCCTTCAACCTGATTCCCGACCTCAACGTGTTCGACAACGTCGAAGTGCCGCTGCGCTATCGCGGCATGAAGGCCCCGGAGCGCAAGGAACGCATCATGGGCGCGCTGGAGCGCGTGGGTCTGGCCTCGCGCGCCAAGCACTATCCGGCCGAACTCTCCGGCGGCCAGCAACAGCGCGTGGCCATTGCGCGCGCACTCGCCGGCAGCCCGCGTCTGCTGCTCGCCGACGAACCGACCGGCAACCTGGACACGCAGATGGCGCGCGGCGTGCTGGAACTGCTCGAAGAAATCCACCGCGAAGGCGCCACCATCGTGATGGTCACGCACGATCCGGAACTGGCCGCGCGTGCACAGCGCAACGTGCACATCATCGACGGCCAGGTGGTGGACCTTGCCGAAGATCCTCGCTTCCACACCGCATATGTCGCCGCCGCCGGCCAGATTCGCGGCTGAGGCGCTTTGCTCCCTCTCCCCCGTGTTTGATCCATAACGGGGGAGAGGGCTGGGGTGAGGGGCCGCTCTCGCCAAAGAACTTTCATACCGAGATTGAACACATCCCCATGTTCACCTACTACCTCCAGCTCGGCCTGCGAAGTCTCAAGCGCAACCCCATGCTCACCGCGCTGATGGTGATGGCGATCGGCTTTGGCGTGGCGGCGTCGATGATTACCTTTTCGGTATTCCGCGCGGTATCCGGCAACCCCATTCCGCAAAAATCCTCGCAGCTGTTCGTGCCGCAGATCGACAGCTGGGGGCCGGAGCAAAACGAAAAAGGCGATCCGCCCGGTGCTTTGAACTACGTCGACGCCATGGCCCTGATGCGGGCACACCAGGCACCGCGCATGACGCTTATCTACAAGGTGATGCTGTCCACTCTGCCGCGCGATGCCAACAGCGTGCCGGTTTCAGCCCAGGGTTTCGCCGTCACGGCTGATTTCTTTCCGATGTTCGACGTGCCGTTTCTGTACGGCAACGGCTGGAGCAATGCCGAGGATGACAATCGCGTCGCGGACATCGTGCTGACGCAGGAATTCAACCAGCGCGTGTTCGGCGGCGCCAACAGCGTGGGCAAGAACATCACGCTGTCCGGCCACGACTACCGCATCGTGGGGGTAGCCAGTCATTGGAACCCGTTGCCGCGCTTTTACGACGTCTGGGCGGAAGACGGTTTCGACAACCAACCCGATTTCTTTCTGCTGCTCAACCGTGCGCTGGATCTGCACACCGATAACGCCGGCAGAAACAGCTGCCGCGGCACAATTACCTATAACGGCTGGGACGAATACCTGCATAGCAACTGCGTCTGGCTGATGCCATGGGTGGAGCTGGATACGGCCAGCGACGCCGCGCGTTATCGCCGCTTTCTGGAAGGCTATTCGGCCGATCAGCAGCGCGCGGGACGCTTCGGCTGGGCACCGAACGTGCGCCTGCGCAACGTCACCGAATGGCTTGAATATCGCGAGGTGGTGCCGCCGGAAAGCCGCATTTCGCTGGTGGTCGCGGTGTGCTTCTTCATCATCTGCCTGGTCAACACGATCGGGCTGCTGCTGGCGAAATTCATGCGCCGCGCGGGCGAAATCGGCGTGCGCCGAGCGCTGGGCGCTACCCGGCATGAAATCTACGCCCAGTACCTGGTGGAAGCGGCGGCGGTCGGCCTGGCCGGCGGTGTGCTGGGTTTGCTGCTGACGGTAGGCGGCATGTCGGGCGTGGGCTTGCTGTTCGCGCCGGAAATCGCGCGGCTGGCGCAGGTCGACGTATCGCTGGTGGGGCTCACCTTTGCGGCGGCCATTTTTGCGACCGTCGCCGCGGCGTTCTATCCCGCCTGGCGCGCCGCGCAGGTGCAGCCGGCCTGGCAACTGAAATCAAATTGAGGCGAGAACGCATCCATGCATATTCAGCCCATACTCGCCGCACTTCGCCGCCACAAGGCCGGCACCATCCTGATCGCTCTGCAGATCGCGCTGACGCTGGCGATCGTCTGCAACGCGTTGTTCATCATCCATCAGCGCTTGGCGCATATGGATGAACCGAGCGGTGTCGACGAAGCCAACCTGTTCGTGATCAGCAACCTGTGGGGAGCGCAATACTCCACGCCCGAGCTGGTGGAACGAATCAAGGAAGACGTCGCCACGCTGCGCCAGGTACCGGGCGTGCAGGACGTCACTGCCAGCAACCAGTATCCGCTCGAAGCCGGTGGCTCATGGGATAACTTCATCACCTTGACGCCCGATCAACGTGTCAAGACGACCGACGCGTCGTACTTCACGGGTGATGCCAATTTTCTGAGCACGTTGGGCGTGAAGTTGATCGCGGGGCGCGACTTCCGGCCGGATGAAATCCAGAACCGCGGCATGCGGGAAAAAATCATTTCGCCGGTTGCGATTATCAGCAAGGCGATGGCCGACAAGCTCTTTCCTCACGGCGACGCGCTGGGCAAGACCTTCTACGCCATGACCAGCGATCCCATCACCATCATTGGCATCGTGGATGTGCTGCACCGGGCCGATGTGAGTACATGGAGCGCAACGTACTATGGTGAATCGATGGTAGTGCCCATTCGAATCGCTGAACCTTGGGGTGGGTACTACATCGTGCGCGCCAGGCCAGGACAGCTCGATGCCGCCATGCGTGCAGCACCGAAAGCGTTATACGCGCAAAACCGCATGCGCATGATCGACCCCAAGGATGGCTTGCTCAGCTTTGCGGAAGTGCGTCGTCGCGCGTTCGAGCGTGATCGCGGCATGGCGATCCTGATGAGCATCATCTGCGCGGTACTGCTGGCCATTACCGCTGCAGGTATCGTGGGTCTCACCAGCTTCTGGGTCGGGCAGCGGCGCAAGCAGATCGGCGTGCGGCGCGCCTTGGGCGCCACCCATGGCGACATCCTGCGTTACTTCATGACGGAAAACCTGTTGATCAGCCTGGGCGGCGTGGTCATCGGTGTGCTGCTCACCTTCGGTCTCAACCTGTGGCTGGTCACGCGCTTTACCTTGAACGTGCTGCCGGCGGCGTATGTGGCGGGAGGCGTCGCCATGCTGCTGCTGCTGGGACAGGGTGCAGTGTTCGCGCCTGCCCTGCGTGCTTCACGCGTGCCGCCGATCGAAGCGACGCGCCCGGTATGAGTGCGCCTTCGCCGGTACACGCAGCTCGTAGGTTGGGGTGCAAACCCCAACGCCATCGCGCCGGTGCGTTCCGGTGTTGGGGTTTGCACCCCAACCTACGCAGCAGCTTATGCCATTCCGTCGCGCTCCTTCCTTTCAGGCCGAAAGGAACGCGTCCGTGATGCTCGCCTACTACCTTCGCCTGGGTGTGCGCAGCCTGCGCCGCAATCCGGTTCTTACCGCGCTGATGGTGCTGGCCATCGGCGTGGGTGTGGCGTCGTCGATGACCACTTATGCGGTGTTCCGCGCCGTGTCAGGCAACCCCCTGCCGCAGAAGTCCAATCGGCTCTTTGTCCCACAAATCGATATTTGGGGACCGCAGGCCCAGGCGCGGGGCGCCGACCTGCCTGACGCGCTTACCTACACCGATGCAACCGCGTTGATGCGCGACCATAAGGGCGCGCGGCAGACGGCGATCTATCCGGTGGGTTTCAATGTCGTACCGCAGAATGCCTCCGCCGAACCGTTCGCCGTGAGCGGCTATGCCGCCTATGCCGATTTCTTTCCGATGTTCGACGTGCCGTTTGTATATGGTGGCGGGTGGAATGGCGCGCAGGACGAGGGGCGCGCCGCCGTGGTGGTGATAAGCAGCCAACTCAATCAGCAATTGTTCGGCGGCGCCAACAGCGTGGGCCGCATCGTGCGGCTGGACGATCACGATTACGAAGTGGTCGGTGTCGTCGCCCACTGGAACCCGCGTCCGCGCTTTTACGACGTCAACAACTCCAACGGTTTTACCGATCCGCCGGATTTCTTCCTGCCGTTTACGCGCGCGGTGGACGTGCAGACGGATACGGCCGGCAACAACAACTGCTATGGCAGCGCGGGGCGCAAGCCCGGTTTCGAAGGCTGGCTGCAGTCCGATTGCGCGTGGATCTCCTACTGGGTGGAGCTGCCGGACGCGCAAGCGGTGCAGGCTTATCGCCGCTATCTGCTCAGTTATGCCGATGCGCAGAACCGTGCGGGAAGGTTTCATTGGCCCGCGAAGATCACGCTGCGCAACCTCACCGAATGGCTGGACTACGAGAAAGTCGTTCCACCCGAAACGCGCATCTCCTTGCTGTTGTCGCTGGGCTTTCTGGTGGTTTGCCTGGTCAATACGGTTGGCCTGATGCTGGCGAAGTTCATGCGGCGCGCGGGCGAGATTGGCGTGCGCCGCGCCCTGGGTGCATCGCGTGCGGAAATATGGACGCAGTTTCTCGCCGAAGCGGCCATGGTCGGTATCGGTGGTGGCCTGGTCGGGGTGTTGTTTACGGGTATTGGGGTGTTTGGCATCGGCCTTGTGTTCGAACCGGATATTGCACGTCTCGCCCGCATCAATATCGAATTGGTCGGTTTGACGCTGGTCTGCGCGCTGGCCGCCACCCTGGCGTCTGCGTTCTATCCCACCTGGCGCGCTTCGCGGGTGCAGCCCGCGTGGCAGCTTAAATCCCAATGAGGCGGGGGATCATGCAGATTCGCCCCATATTCGCCACGCTGCGCCATCACAAGGCCGGTACCGTGCTGATCGCCTTGCAGATCGCGTTGACGCTGGCGATCGTCTGCAATGCGCTGTTCATTATCCAGCAGAGGGTGACGCGGCTGGCGCAGCCAAGTGGCCTGGACGAAGCGAACCTGTTGGTGGTGCAGAACCAATGGGTCGGCCGGCCGACTGCAGGCGAAATTTCATCCAGCATGGCGGCGGATCTCGATACGTTGCGCCGCATGCCGGGCGTCGCGAATGTGTATGCGAGCAACAGCTACCCGTTAAGCGGCAGTGGCATTGCTTACGGTATTGGCCACAGCCCCGACAAGCGCAAATTCACTTCGACCACGGCCATTTATTTCCTGGACCAGAACGCCTTGCCGACGCTTGGCCTCAAGCTCATCGCGGGGCGCAATTTCAATGCCGACGAAATTCGCGAGATCGGTCCAAGGGACAAGATCGCGCCTTCCGTCATCATCGTCACCAGCACGCTCGCCCGGCGGCTTTTTCCCGATGGCTCGGCGGTGGGCAAGATCGCTTACGTCAGCGACAAGCCCAGCATCATCGTCGGCGTGGTCGAGCGGATGCGTTCGTCGTCCGTCGACAGCAGCTTCGCGCAATGGGTCGATGCTTCCACGCTGCTTCCGTTCCGCCAGCTTGCCAATACCACGCAATACATCGTGCGTGCGCAGCCGGGCCAGCTGGCGGCAGTGGCGGCGCGCATTCGCTCTGTTCTGTACGCGGCCAATCGCCTGCGCGTGATCAGTCCGAAGGAAGGCGTGCGCACCTTCGCCGACGTGCGCGCGCTTGCCTACAAGAGCGATCGCGGCATGGCGATCCTGATGGCATCGGTCAGCCTGGTCCTGCTGGGCGTCACCGGCGCGGGCATCGTGGGGCTCACCAGTTTCTGGGTCGGCCAGCGCCGCAAGCAGATCGGGGTGCGCCGCGCGCTGGGCGCGACGCGGCACGACATTCTCAGTTATTTCCTTACCGAAAATCTGTTGATCGGTGTCGCCGGCGTGGTGCTCGGCGGCTTGCTGGCGATCGGCCTGAATCTTTGGCTGATGCAGCAGTTCGAGATCGGACGGCTGGCGCCAGGTTATGTGTTGACGGGGGTGGCGATGCTTTTGCTGCTGGGGCAAGCGGCGGTATTTGCGCCGGCGCTGCGCGCCTCGCGGGTGCCTCCGGTGGAAGCGACGCGATCGGTATGAAACACGACATTTCTCGCACGAGAACGAAGTACGCAAACGGGGAGGCATGACATGCTGGGCTATTACATTGATCTGGCGATACGAAGTCTGAAGCGAAGCCGTGGCCTTACCGCGTTGATGATCCTGATCATCGGCTTCGGTGTGGCGGCCTCCATGACCAGTTATTCGGTATTTCGCGCGGTGTCGGGCGATCCGATTCCGTGGAAGTCGTCGAAGCTGTTCGTGCCGCAGATCGATATCTGGGGGCCGAAAGGGCATTCGGACGCGACCAGCAACAACGAGCCGCCGGATGCCTTCGACTACATCGATGCCGTGGCACTGATGCGTGATCACCGCGGACGGTATCAATCGGCGATGTACCGCGTGTCGCCCTCGATTGTTCCGGCGGACGCGCACATGCATCCGATCAATGTCGGTGGCCATGCGGTATACAGCGAGTTCTTCCCCATGCTCGACGTGCCGTTCAAGTTCGGCACCGGCTGGGGTGCCGATGGCGATGCGCGGCGGGCATCCGTAGCGGTGATCAGCGGCAAGCTCAACCAGAAGTTGTTCGGTGGCGCCAACAGCGTGGGCAAGACCATCGATATCGACGGCAAGGACTACCGCGTGGTCGGCGTGCTGGGCGACTGGAATCCCAAGCCGGTGTTCTACGATGTGGTGAATACCGGTGGCTTCACCAGCGGGCAGGAGGACATCTTCCTGCCGTTCACCCGCGCCATTGATGTCGGCATGCCCAACGACGGCAACACCAACTGTTCGGAAATTCCCAAGGGCTCCGGTTTCGTCGGCTTGCAGCAATCCTCCTGCGTGTGGATTGCCTACATGGTCCAGCTCGACGACAAGGCCGCCGTGTCTGCATACAAGGAATACCTGGACGGTTATTTCCGCGACCAGAAGGCGGCCGGTCGTTTCAGTTGGCCGTTGAACAACCGGCTGCGCGATCTTCCGGCATGGCTGGATGCCGAGCACGTGGTGCCGAGCGATACCAAGATTTCGCTGATGGTGGCGCTGGGCTTGCTGATTGCCTGCCTGGTGAACACCGCGGGCCTGCTGCTGGCCAAGTTCCTGCGCCGCAGCGGCGAAATCGGCGTGCGTCGCGCGCTGGGCGCGCCCAAGGCAGCGATCTATTTGCAGTTCCTGATCGAGGCGGGCGTGGTTGGATTGTCCGGCGGCGTGCTTGGTCTGCTGCTGACCTGGCTGGGTGTGCTGGGTGTGGGCCTGGTGCTGCCGAAGGAAATCTCTTCCCTGGCGCGAGTCGACCTGGGGCTGCTGGCGTTGACCCTGACGGTGGCGGTGGTCGCCACCATGTTGTCAGGGCTGTATCCCACTTTCCGCGCTTCGCGCGTGCAGCCTGCGCTGCAGCTGAAAACGAACTGAGGAGTCACGCCATGTCCTTGCACCCCATGATCGCGGCATTGCGCAAACACAAGGCGGGCGTGGTGCTGATCGCCATGCAGATCGCCGTGACGCTCGCCATTGTCTGCAATGCGATCTTCATCATCTATGCGCGCATCGAGAATGTGCGCCGTCCCACCGGCCTGGACGAGAACAACCTGTTCCTGGTGACCCAGCAGTGGGTGGGCGCGCCCAGCGGCGACGACCCGGCCAGCGTGCAGAAACTCGATGCCATGCTGCGCGAAGATCTCAACGCCTTGCGTGCGCTTCCCGACGTCGAGTCCGTTTCGCCGACCAACTCCATTCCGCTGCTTCAATCGAGCTGGAACGGCAGCGCCGCGCTGAAGCCCGGTACCGACCTGCGCGAAGGCAATGCACGCACCACCTTTTACTTCGGCGATGAGCAGTGGTTGAAAACAGCGGGCCTGCATCTGATCGCCGGGCGAGATTTCACTGCGGCGGACGTGACCAACATGGCGTTTCGCGATAATTCGCAACCGGCCATTGTGATCGTGACCAAGCCGCTTGCCGACAAACTCTTTCCCGGCGGCAATGCCGTGGGCAAGGTGATCTATCTCAATGGCGACAGCAAGCCGACCACCATCGTCGGCGAAGTGGAGCGTCTGCAGGTACCGTCGGTGAGCAGTTGGGCCAGCACGTTCGTGTGGAACTCCACCATCGCGCCGATCCGCTTGAACGGCAATTTTTCGCGGTACATGGTGCGTGCCAAGCCGGGCCGGCTGGAGGCGGCCATGCGTGCGGTGCCCAACGCGTTGTATGCGGCCAACCCCATGCGCGTGCTCGACGACGACAGCGTCAAATCGTTCAAGGACATCCGCGCCGAAGCCTATCGCGCCGACATCGGCATGGCGGCGTTGATGGGCATGGTGTGCCTGATCCTGCTCGCCGTCACCGCGGCCGGCATCGTCGGCCTCACCAGCTTCTGGGTCGGCCAGCGGCATCGCCAGATCGGCGTACGCCGTGCGCTGGGTGCGCGCAAGGTCGACATCCTGCATTACTTCCAACTGGAGAACCTGATGATCGCCGGCGCCGGCGCGCTGGCCGGCATTGCCCTGGCGGTCGGCTTGAACCGCGTGCTGATGAGCAAGTTCGAAATGCAGAGCATGCCGGTGTACTACGTGCTGGCGGGGCTGGCGGTGGTGATGACGCTGGGGCAGATCGCGGTGTTCGTGCCGGCGCGGCGTGCGTCCAACGTGCCGCCGGTGGTGGCGACGCGGTCGGTGTAACGGACGGCACGGGAAAGGGGAAACGTCATGCTGTCCTACTACTTCGGTCTGGCGCTGCGTAGCCTGAAGCGAAACCGCATGCTTACCGCATTGATGATCCTGGCGATCGCCATGGGCATCGGCGCGAGCATGACCACGTTGACGGTGCTGCACGTGTTGTCCGGCGACCCGCTGCCGGGACGCAGCGCATCGCTGTATTACCCGCAGCTTGATCCGCGGGACATGCCTTCCTATACGCCGGGCGTCGAACCGCCCGGCCAGCTGAGCTGGATCGATGGCATGTATCTGCTGCATGCCAAACGTGGAACACGTCAGGCATTGATGACCGGTGGCATGGTGCCGCTGCAGCCGGAGCAATCGAGCATCGACCCGTTCCATGCGAATGCACGCTACACCAGCGCGGATTTCTTCCCGATGTTCAGTGTGCCGTTCCAGTACGGGAATGGCTGGGGCGATGCGGAAGATGAAGGCAAGGCGCGCGTGGTGGTGATCAGCGCCGCACTGAACGACAAGTTGTTTGGCGGCGAGAACAGTGTGGGAAAAACCTTGCGCCTGCAGGAAACCGATTTCCGGATTATCGGTGTGCTGGGCGATTGGCGGCCCAATCCGCACTTCTACGACTTGTACATGGGTGCCTATGCCGATTACGAGCAGGTGTATGTGCCGCTCTCGACATCGCGCGATCTGCACATGGATCATGGCGGTTCTGTCGATTGCTGGGGTGATTCCGCCGGCGATCAGGTGCATCTCGAACGCGAAAATTGCACGTGGCTGCAGTTCTGGGTCGAGCTGGATTCGCCCGCCAGCGTGGCTGCCTACAAGCAGTTTCTGGAACATTATTCGCAGGACCAGCGCGCCAGCGGGCGCTTTACGCGGCCGGTGAACGTGCGGCTGCGCAGCGTGATGCAATGGCTGGACTACAACCAGGTAGTACCCAGCGATACGCGTCTTCAGGCATGGCTGGCGCTGGGCTTTCTGGTCGTCTGCCTGGTGAATACGGTGGGCCTGATGCTGGCCAAGTTCATGCGCCGCGCCGGCGAGCTCGGCGTACGCCGCGCATTGGGAGCTTCGCGGCGCACGCTGTTCGGGCAACTGCTGCTGGAGTCGGGTGTGGTCGGCTTTGCCGGCGGCGTACTTGGGCTTTTGTTGGCGTTGCTCGGCTTGTGGCTTGTACGCCAGCAACCGTCTGACTACGCCAAATTGGCCCATATGGACGCGGCGATGCTGCTGGCGACCTTTGTTCTTTCGGTGGCGGCAAGCACGTTGGCGGGGCTGCTGCCTGCCTGGCGCGCCTGCCGCATTGCTCCGGCACTGCAATTGAAGGCGCAATGACATGGACATCCGGCCAATACTTTTCACGCTGAGGCGGCACAAGTTGACCTGCTGCCTGCTGGTTCTGCAAATTGCGTTCACCTGCGCCATCGTGTGCAACACGATCTTCCTGATCAGCCAGCGACTGGAGCGCATGCGTGTACCCAGCGGCATCGCCGAACGGGAACTGGTGTATGTGCAGATGGCTTATATCGGCAAGCGGCCGGATGAAAAGGCTCGTGCCGCCGCAGACCTGGCCGCCTTGCGGTCGATTTCGGGCGTGAAGGCGGCAACGCTGATCAACGAAATGCCGTTCGACTATGGATCGGACAACTCGGACGTACGGACCGATCCTGCTCAGCGGATGCCAGTCCTCAGCGCCTCGCAATATTTTGGCGAGAGCGCGGTCAAGACCCTTGGTGTGCAAATCGTGGAAGGGCGCGATTTGCGTCCCGAGGAATACGTGGATCTGTCCGACGCATTTGCTCTGCTGGCCGCCAAGCAATACGACAAGTTGCCCAGTGCGGCGTTGATCACGCGAGCGATGGCGGATCGCTTGTGGCCGGGACAGAACCCGCTCGGAAAGCAGTACTACGTGGGTAAAAGCATTTCCTTCACCGTGGTGGGCGTGGTGGCCAACCTGATCAGGCCCGGCCGGGACCGGCTTGACGTAGGCGCGCAATACAGTTCGGTGTGGCCGATCAGCCTGACACTGGCACAGGGTGCGTTTCTCATTCGCTGCGCACCGCAGGATCGCGATCGGGTGCTGCGTGTGGCCGTGGACAAGCTCAAGGCGCTCGATCCCAACCGCATCGTGCTCGACAAAGGCACGATGGAGCAGCACCGGCGCGATTTCTTCCAGAACGATCGCGCCATGGCGGGCATCCTTCTTGGCGTATGCCTGGCGCTGCTGATCGTTACCGCGCTGGGCATCGTCGGCCTGGCCAGCTTCTGGGTATCGCAGCGCAATCGCAGTATCGGCGTGCGCCGCGCGCTGGGCGCCACGCGCGGGAACATCCTGCACTACTTCCAGACCGAAAACTTTCTGCTTACCACGATGGGCGTCGTGCTCGGCATGGTGCTGGCCTACGGCATCAACCTGTTCCTGATCGTGCACTATGAATTACCACGCATGCCGGCCGTCTATTTTCCGGTCGGCGCGATCCTGTTGTGGTGTCTCGGACAGGCCGCGGTGCTAGGCCCGGCATTGCGCGCAGCCGCCGTGCCGCCGGTGGTGGCGACACGCTCGGTCTAAGGAGGGAACATGTTCGGCTATTACGTCGACCTGGCCTTGCGCAGCCTGAAGTACAGCAAGGTACTGACTGGTTTAATGGTGTTGGCTATCGCCGTCGGCATTGGCGCATGCATGACCACCATGACCGTCATGCATCTTTTGTCGGGCAATCCGATGCCCGGCAAAAGCGAAGTGTTGTTCTACGCCCAGGTCGACGGCACGCCAGCGAGTTTTGCCTTCACGCACCGGCAGGAGCCGCCGGACATGCTGGACTATTCCTCCGCAATCGACCTGTGGCGTGCCGGGAAGGGCAATCGGCAAGCCTTGGTCGTGGATAGCCCGGTTAGATTGACCGCCCCCGACATGAAACAACCGGCCTTGATGGAGATGTTGCTCTCCACGACGGCAGACTTCTTCACGATGTTCGATGTGCCGTTCAAATATGGCGGCCCATGGAGCACGGAGGACGACCTGCGCCGCAGCAGGGTGGCGGTGATTTCGGCTGACCTCAACGACAAGTTGTACGGTGGCGTCAACAGCGTGGGACGCATCATGCATCTGCATGATGCCGACGTACGGATAGTGGGTGTGCTCAAACCGTGGCGTCCCAGTCCGTTGTTCTATGACGTTGCGGGTGGCCGCCACGCTCACGGCCATACTGCTGATTACTATTCGAAGCCAGAGGACGTTTTTACGCCGTTCTTTACCGGCCTGGAAATCAACGATGGCAATTTCCATCAGTACAACTGCTGGGGCGCGCCGAAAGTGGTCGGGCATCTGACTGATTCGAACTGTACATGGATCGGACTTTGGGTTGAACTTGATTCCTATGCAATGGTTGCGCGATATCGCGCATTTCTTGCCGCCTACGCGGCACAGCAAACAAAAATGGGCCGCCTCGCGTTCGCTTATGACACGCGCCTGCGCAGCCTGATGGAATGGCTGGAATTCAATCAGGTGGTGCCCGGTGACGTGCGCTTGCAGACCTGGCTTGCCATTTCCTTTCTGGTGATCTGCTTGTGCAACACCATAGGTCTGTTGCTGGTGAAGTTCATCCGGCGTGGTGGCGAAATTGGCGTGCGCCGGGCCCTGGGCGCAGCGCGTCGGCACATCTTCATGCAATGCCTGGTGGAGGCTGCGGTTATTGGCTTCCTTGGCGGCATCGGCGGTTTTGTGCTGACGCTGCTGGGCCTTGGATTGGTCCGCCGGCAGGCGGTGCCCTATGCAGACCTGGCTCATCTAGATGCGGGCATGTTCGGCGCCACGTTCTTGCTCGCCGTACTGGTCAGCATGCTTGCCGGCACGTTGCCGGCATGGCGCGCAAGCTTCATTGCGCCGGCATTGCAGTTGAAGACGCTATGAGGCTCGCAGCATGAACATACGGCCCATTCTCGCCGCACTGCGGCGCCATCGAACCGTGACGTTTCTGGTCGCCTTGGAGATCGCGTTGGCGTGCGCTGTACTTTGCAATGCCTGCTTTTTGATCGCGGGCCGCATCAGGACCATGCACATGGTGAGTGGCATCGACGAAAAATCGCTGGCGTTCATTTCCTTGAATGGATATGACGCCAGTCGCGCGGGTGAATTGAACGCGCGCGTGGTGGCCGGGCTCTCTTCCATTCCTGGCGTGAAGACGGTCGGCATCATCAGCAATCTTCCTTTTGCCGGCCCTAGCAATGAGGGCGTCACGACCGATCCTTCCGGTTTGCGCTACGAGTACATGGTAAGCATGTATGCGGGAGACGCGGCGAGCTTGCGCGCGCTGGGGCTGCATCTGGTGGCAGGCCGCGCGCCGAGTAGTGACGACTATCAACCGATCGACACTTATTACCCTGACGACTCACTGGTGCTGATTTCGCGTTCGCTTGCCGATCACTTATGGCCGGGAAGCGATGCGATCGGCAAGGAGCTTTGGAGCGGGAAATTCCACTACAGGGTGGTCGGCGTCGTCGAGCATCTCTCGGCGGGTTGGCCCGAAATGCAGGCTGCCGCAGGACGGGATTGGTCGTTGTTCATACCCGTGCTGCCGGGATCCAAGCTTTCAGGTACGTACGTCGTGCAAGCGGACCCTGCAGAGTTGCCACGCGTTTTCCGTGATGTCGTGGCCGCCATGCCAAAGATCGCTCCGGATGCGGTGCTCGATCACAATGGAAGCGGCATGGTCAGCGACTTGCGCGACCGCTATTTCGACGGCGATCGCGCGATGATCAAGATATTGCTTGGCGTGATCCTTGCGCTCATGCTGGTCACGGCGCTGGGTATCGTCGGTCTGGCCAGTTTCTGGGTGCAGCAGCGGCGCAAGCAGATCGGCATTCGTCGCGCGATCGGTGCTACCCGCGGGGATATCTTGCGTTATTTTCATACCGAAAATTTCCTTATCGTGACGATAGGCATCGTGATGGGTATCGTGCTGGCCTATGCGCTGAACTTGATCATGATGCGGGTGTATGAGGTAACGCTTCTGCCCCTGGCCTATTTGGGGATCGGAGCGCTGGTGCTGTGGCTGCTCGGCCAGCTCGCCGTACTCGGCCCGGCCCTGCGCGCGGCAGCGGTGCCGCCGGTGGTGGCGACGCGATCGGTTTGAGATACCCGGAACAACAAGGAGCGATGTCGCGCATGGTGGGATACGGTTTTGAACTGGCGCTGCAGGGGTTGCGCCGCTTTCCGCGCACTTCGGCGCTGGCCGTGCTGACGGTGGCGATCGGCCTTGCTGCAAGCATGACTACTCTGGCGCTGCTGCATGCGCTTTCGGCTGATCCGTTGCCCGGCCTGAGCCAGCACCTTTATCTGGCCTGGATAGATACGGTGCGCGCCAAGCCGATAACCTACACCACGCTCGATGGCACGGGCGTGGTCGATTACAAGCGTCTTCGGATGGCGGATGCCGAAGCGCTGCTGGCTGCGCGCCGCGCCTTTCGACAAACCGCGGTGGCGGATATGTTTGCGCGCGTGGAAGGGGGCGATGCCGGGCATGGCAACGACGAAACCATCCTGGCGGCCACCAGCGACTTCATCCCCATGTTTGGCGTGGCGTTGCGGGATGGTCGAAGTTGGACAGCGGCAGAAGATACCGCGCGCGCACCGGTGGCGGTGATCGACAGTGAACTGGCGCGCTCGCTGTTTGGCGCTGACCGGGCAGTGGGCAAGGTGTTGCGCATCAAGGGCCACGCGGTACGCGTGATCGGCGTGAGCGCTCCATATGCGCCGCAGCCGCACTTCTTCGCGCTCGATCAATGGAGCTTCAGCGGCAGCGAACGCGAGCGCGTCTTCATGCCTTACAGCGCGGCGCTCGACGTGGGCGCCGAGGCGCGGCGTTCCGATGGGTGCGATGCGGATACCGCCAAGGACAAGACACTGTTCAGCGTGGACGTCACGCGCTGTTCGTGGCTGGGTTATTGGGTGGAACTGGATACACCGCAAGCAGTGGCGGACTATCGCACCTACTTGAATAACTACCTGCAGCAGCAGAAGGATCTTGCGTCGTTCGGTCGATCGCAGCAGGCGCAATTGCTGGACGTGCCGCAATGGTTGACACTGCAGAACGTGATTCCCGACAACGTGCGGCTCAACGTGTGGCTGGCCGGATCGTTCCTGTTGCTGTGCATGGTGAACGTGACGGGGCTGCTTGCGGCAAAGTTCATGCGCCGTAGCGCAGAGGTGGGCATTCGCCGGGCGCTCGGCGCGCCGCGGCGTGCGGTGATGCTGCAGCACATGCTCGAGGCAGGCGCGGTCTGTGTACTCGGCGGTGTGCTTGCATGGCCGCTGACGTTGCTGGGTTTGGCATTGCTGCGCATGCAGGACCAAGGTTTTACCGATCTGGCGCGCCTGGACGTCAACATGTTCGGCGCGTTGTTCGTGCTGGCCACGTTGGTGGGAGTGCTGGTGGGTTTCCTGCCGGCGTGGCGGGTATCGATGGTGCAGCCGGGCCTGCAAGTCAAGAGCGCATGAGGGAGACGGTGCCATGTCCTTGCGAGTGATGCTCGCTTCGTTGCGTCGCCACAGCCTGATGCCGGCGCTGGTCCTGCTGCAGATCGCGTTTGCGTGCGCGATCCTGTGCAATGTGTTCTTTCTCGCCTGGCAGCGTCTGGAGCCCATGCTCGCGCCCAGCGGCGTGGATGCCGACAACCTGATCGTCGTGGACAACCTGGCGGCGATGGGGCGCAGCTTCACCGCCGCCGAAACCGACGCGGGCGAACGGGCGTTGCGCGCGGTACCGGGCGTGCGCGCCGCGTCGGCGGGGTTCGCGTTGCCGATGGTCAACAACGCGTCGATCCTGCTCAACTTGCGTGGATCGACACAGGTGACGGTAGGAGTGAGCGCGTTTTTCGGCAGGGGCTTGGTGCAGTCACTGGGCCTGAAGATGCTGGGCGGTCGTGATTTCGTTGCCAGCGAATATCGCCCATGGGGCATCGGCGCCAGCAATGGCGACGATGCGTGGAATACCGGCGCGGCGCAGCCGATCATCATTACGCAGGCGCTGGCGGACAAGTTGTTCGGCCGCGCCAATCCCATGGGCCAGATGCTGGTCGACCCCGAAGACAAGGAGGGCCACGGTTACCAGGTGATCGGCGTGGTCAAGCATATGTTGCGCAACCAGTTGGGCCTGGCCATCGATGGACGCGCGGACTACACCGTGCTGCTGGCGCGCAGTATCGGCAATACGGCCATGCTCAATTATGCGGTGCGCGTCGATCCGTCCATGCGGGCAGCGGCCATGCAGGGCGTCAAGAAAGCGATCGACCGTCAGTTCGCTGCGTTGATGAGCGGAGGCGTGCAGCCGCGGGTCGAGTTCTATGCCGACAAGCGCGACGAGGCGCTGAAGAGTTCCCGCGCTACGTTGTGGCTGCTCCTGGGCCTGGTGCTGGCCATCGCGACCGTTACGCTGGTCGGCATCATGGGCCTGACCGGTTTCTGGGTGCAGCGGCGAACGCGGCAGATCGGCATACGGCGTGCGCTCGGCGCGCGGCGGATGGATATCCTGCGTTACTTCCTGCTGGAGAACGTGCTGATCGTGGGAGCGGGCATCGTGCTGGGCATGTTGCTGGCCTATGCCGGCAACATCATGCTCATGCATTACTACGAACTGCCGCATTTGCCCCTGGCTTATCTGCCGATGGGCGCGGCGGTGATGCTGGCGATGGGGCAGTTGGGCGTATGGGGGCCGGCACGACGCGCGGCAGCAGTGCCGCCGGTGGTGGCGACACGATCCGTGTGAGGTGGATGGCTTGCGACGCGATGCCGGATGATGGACGTCATCGATCATTCTTTCAGGAGCCCGATGCTCATGCGCAATTGGTTTTGCTTTTTCTTGCTGACGATCTGTGCGGCGGGCCTGTTCTCTCCGTCGGCACGAGCGCTTGGCGTACTCGATGACGCACGCCAGATCGTGGTTGTCACCACTGCGGACTGGAACAGCGTAAGCGGTATGCTGCGGCGGTTCGAACGCGATGGATCGCACGCTGCGTGGAAAGCGGTTGGGCGACCGTTTCCCATCGTGGTGGGAAAGACGGGGCTGGCCTGGGGCAGCGGTTTGATCGCGAACGAACGGCTGGGTGCCGATGCGAGCGATCCGGTCAAGCGGGAAGGGGATGGCAAGGCGCCGGCGGGCGTGTTTTCGTTGGGTACGGTCTTCGGCTATGCGCCGCAATTGCTGCCCGGTTCGCGCATGCCTTACGTGCCGCTGACGCCGTCGGTCGAGTGCGTGGATGACGTGAAGTCGCAGCACTACAACCGCATCGTCGACCGTCAACGTATTGGTACGCCGGATTGGAGCAGCTCCGAGCATATGCTGCGCGATGACGAGCTTTACCACTGGGGCGTGATGGTCAACCACAACGTCGATCCGACCAGGCCCGGCGATGGCTCGTGCATTTTTCTGCATATCTGGCGCGCGGCGGGGGAGGGTACGGTCGGGTGCACGGCGATGCCGAAGGAGGATGTCGAGCGCTTGATCCAATGGCTGGATCCGGCCAAATCGCCGCTGCTGGTGCAGATGCCGCGCGGCCAATACGACAAGCTGCGCAAGCACTTGGCGTCGTGGCGGCTGCCGCCGGCGCCATGACTGCTGGCCGGCGATTTCGTCAGTTGGATATACGTAGGCCGATCGTCATGGCAACCTTCCTGTCCGGAGCGGCATCCATGCCTGCATGTGTAGACGACGAATGCGTACCGTACTGATCATCGATGACAACCCGGCCGTGGGCGAGGCGCTGTCGCTGCTGCTCTCGCTGCACGATATCCGCCCCCTGGTGGCGCTGACGCCCGACGAGGGGCTGGCCACGCTGGCGCGCCAGTCCGTGGACGTGGTGATCCAGGACATGAATTTCACGGCCGACACCACCTCCGGCGAGGAGGGCGTGGACCTGTTCCGCACCATCCGCCAGCGGCATGCGGATCTGCCGGTGATCCTGCTCACCGCATGGACGCATCTGGAAACCGCGGTGGAGCTGGTCAAGGCCGGCGCCGCCGACTACCTGGCCAAGCCCTGGGACGACGCCAAGCTGCTGACCACGGTGGAAAACCTGCTGGAGCTGTCCGAATCCACGCGCGAGGTGAACCGCACGCGCATGGAGCGCCGCAAGCGCCGCGACGACCTGCAGCGCCGGTACGAGCTCGATGGCCTGGTGTTCGCCTCCGAAGCGATGGCGCGCACCATCGACCTGGCTTGCCAGGTGGCGCGCTCGGACGTGCCGGTATTGATCACCGGACCCAACGGTTCGGGCAAGGAACGCATCGCGGCGATCGTGCACGCCAATTCCTCGGTGAAGAACGGCCCCTTCGTTGCGGTGAATTGCGGCGCCTTGCCGGGCGAGCTGATCGAGGCCGAGCTGTTCGGCGCCGAAGCCGGCGCGTACACCGGCGCCAACAAGGCGCGCGAAGGGCGCTTCGAGCTGGCCGATGGCGGCACGCTGTTCCTGGATGAAATCGGCAACCTGCCGCTGCCGGGCCAGATGAAACTGCTGCGCGTGCTGGAAACCGGGCAGTTCGAGCGCTTGGGCTCCGGCCGCACGCGCAAGGTGAAAGTCCGCGTGCTGAGCGCGACCAATGCCGATCTCAAGGCGATGATCCGCGCCGGCACGTTCCGCGAGGATCTGTATTACCGCCTCAACGTGATCGACGTGAACCTGCCGCCGTTGTCCGAACGCATCGACGACATCCTGCCGCTGGCCGAGCATTTCCTGGCCGGGCGCGCGGAACTCAGCGACGCCGCGCGCGAAGCGATGTTGACCTATGCATGGCCGGGCAATGTGCGCGAGCTGAAGAACGCGATCGAGCGTGCGGCTTTGCTGGCGGGCAGCAACCCCATCACGCCGGAACTGCTCAATCTGCCGCAGAACGCCGCCGGCCTCGCCGCGGTACGCAACCTCGACGAACCCAGTCGCGAGGTGGTGGAGGCGGCGCTGCACAAGGCCGATGGCGTGGTCAGCCGCGCGGCGCAGTCGCTGGGCTTGTCGCGGCAGGCGTTGTATCGGCGCATGGAGCGGTATGGATTGATGACGCAGGCGTGAGGCGCAATCTTGCGCGCCTACGGGGCATCTTTCGGCAGTGGCGCAGCTGGACCGCACCGTGTAGAACAGCCGCACTTCACGCGGAGACCGCCCATGCTTCCACGCACCCGCCAAGCCAGGATCGCCGCATGCGCCTGAGATCGCTGGAAGCCCGCCTCACCCTGTGGCTGGCCCTGGCCGCGCTGTCGGGCGTCATGATCTACATCGGCGTGACGCAGTGGCCCTTGCCGCAGACGCTGCAGTGGCTGCGCAGCAATATGCCGGTGACGATCGCCCAGCCGACCCGCACCGAAGCCCTCGTCATCTGCGTGGTCGTGCTGACGCCGTTGTCGTGGTGGTTCGCGCATATCGTGATGGATCCGGTGAAACGCCTGCTGCGCGCGCTGGAAGGCGCGGTGGCGAGCTATCGCGATGGCGACTTCAGCATTTCCATCGCGCTCAATCGGCACGATGAACTGGGCGACCTGGTGCGCGTGCACAACGAGCTCGGGCAGACCTTGCGCGAGCAGCGGCAGAATCTCGCCCAGCGCGAACTGCTGCTCGACACGGTGGTGCAGAACACGCCGGTGGCGTTGGTGCTGACCGATGGCAGCGGTCGCGTCGCCTACGCCAATATCGCCGCGCGGCACTTGTTCAACGAGGGGCGCAGCCTCAATGGCCTGCATTTTGCAACGCTGATCGCCGATGCGCCCGAGGCCTTGCGCAAGGCGACGGAAGGCACGGAAGACGCACTGTTCAGCGTGGAGATGGACGGCAGCGAAGAAACCTTCCATCTGTCGCAGCGCGCCTTCCGCCTGCAGGGTCGTCCGCATCGGCTGCAATTGTTCCGCCGCATGACGCGCGAACTGTCGCGCCAGGAAGTGGCGGCGTGGAAGCGCGTGATCCGCGTGGTCAGCCATGAATTGAACAACTCGCTGGCGCCGATTTCCTCGCTCGCGCATTCCGGCGCGGAGCTGGCGCGGCGCGGCGACGTGCAGCGCCTGCCGGGCGTGTTCGCCACCATCGGCGAACGCGCGCGTCATTTGCACGGTTTTATCGATGGCTATGCGCGCTTCGCCAAGCTGCCGGCGCCGCGGACGGTGGCGGTGGAGTGGAAACCGTTCCTGGACGCGCTTGCGCTGCATTGCCGTTTTCAGCTGCAAGGCAACGCGCCCACGCAGGCGGGCTGGTTCGATCCGGTGCAGATCGAGCAGGTGTTGATCAACCTGGTCAAGAACGCCCACGAATCGGGCAGCGCGCCCGAAGGCGTCACCCTGGCGCTGGCCTTGGTCGGCCACGAGCTGCGTATCGAAGTGGCCGATCGCGGGCCGGGCATGAGCGAGGCGGTGCTGGCGCAGGCATTGCTGCCGTTCTATTCCACCAAGCGCTCCGGTACGGGTCTTGGCCTGGCGTTGGCGCGCGAGATCAGCGAGGCGCATGGCGGGCGCATCGCGCTGGCCAATCGCGAGGACGGCGGCTTGCGCGTGACCTTGATTTTGCCGCAGCCGGCTAGCGCAGCGTAGGTTGGGGTGCCAACCCCAACATCGGCATACGCACATACATGACAACGTTGGGGTTTGCACCCCAACCTACACGTTCTTGCGCTGCCCTATACTCCCTCCAGGTCAACTAGGAGGACACGTCATGGGACAGATCTTTGCATTGGTGGTGGTCGTCGTGGCGATCATCGTGATCGCCAAGCTGGTGCGTATCGTTCCGCAGGGCTACGAATGGACCGTCGAGCGCTTCGGCCGCTACACGCGCACGCTCACGCCGGGGCTGCATTTCCTGATTCCCTTCATCTATGAGATCGGCCGCAAGATGAACATGATGGAACAGGTGCTGGACGTGCCGAGCCAGGACGTCATCACCAAGGACAACGCCGTGGTGCGCGTGGACGGCGTGGTGTTCTACCAGGTGCTGGATGCGGCCAAGGCCGCGTATGAAGTGGCGAACCTGGAGCAGGCCGCGCTGGCTCTGGTGATGACCAATATCCGCACCGTGCTCGGTTCGATGGACCTGGACGAATCGCTGAGCCAGCGCGATGCGATCAACGCCAAGCTGCTCAAGGTGGTGGATGAGGCCACACACCCTTGGGGCGTGAAGGTCAATCGCATCGAGATCAAGGACATCGCCCCACCGCGCGACCTGGTCGATTCGATGGCGCGGCAGATGAAGGCAGAGCGCGAGAAGCGCGCCAACATCCTCGAAGCCGAAGGTTTCCGCCAGGCCGCCGTATTGAAGGCCGATGGCGAGAAACAGTCGGCGATCCTTGCCGCAGAAGGCAAGAAAGAAGCCGCGTTCCGCGAAGCCGAAGCACGCATCCGTCTGGCCGAAGCCGAGGCGCAGGCGACCAAGCTGGTGTCCGATGCGATCGCCAGCGGTAACGTCAATGCGCTCAATTACTTCGTCGCCAACAAATACGTGGAAGCGCTGAAGGAAATGGCCCATTCGCCGAACCAGAAAATGCTGCTGATGCCGGTGGAAGCCACGGGCATCATCGGCTCGATGGCCGGCATTGCCGAGCTTGCGAAGGAAGCGCTGGGCCAGCAACCGGCTCGAGTCGCCGCGCCACCGCGTGGGCCGCACGCGTAACCGGAGTCTCCTATGAGCGTAGCGGCGCATTATTTGTGGTGGATCGTCGCGCTGGTGCTGATCGCCATCGAAGTGGCCATGCCCGGCTATTTCATGCTGTGGATCGGCATCGGCGCGGCCGCGACCGGCCTGCTCGTGCTGGTGATGCCGGGTTTGCCGCTGGTGGCGCAGGCGATCGTGTTCGTGGTGCTGGCGTTCGTGTCGTGCGCGGTCTACTGGTACGCGGTGCGCCCGGCGCTGCAGAAAGACGAGCAGGGCGACGGCCGCCTCAACCGGCGCGCGGAGCAGTTGATCGGGGGACGTTATGTGCTGATCGAAGCGATCGTCAACGGACGCGGCAAGGCGCGCGTGGGCGATGGGCAGTGGCTGGTCAGCGGACCGGACCTGCCGGAGGGAAGCACGGTGGAAGTGGTGGCGGTGGAGGGCACGACGTTGAAGGTGAAGGCGACCGATGCGTCGTAGGCTGGGATGAAATCCCGGCGTTGTTTGCCGCTGCGCGTGAAACGGTTCCCTCCCCTGCGTGCAGGGGAGGGGTAGGGTGGGGTTGTCCGAGCTTGCCGCATGGTTTGAGTGCACGGCGAGATTGCTTCACCCCACCCCGACCCCTGCAAGCAGGGGAGGAAGCAATACCGGCAAGGCTGTGATTCAACGCAACGCCGAAGGCATATCACGACATACCCAAGCGCCGCGCTTCCGGTAAGAATGGCGCCATGCCTGTCGCCACTTCCCGCTCGCCGTTGCCGTCCTTCGCCACCACGGCGATCAATACCCGCATTGCCTTCCTGGTGGAACTGGCCACCCGCCTGCACAAATACGGCGCCTCGTCGCCACGCCTGGAGATGGCGATCGCGGGCTCGGCGCAACGCATCGGCCTGAGCGCGGACGTGTGGTCAAGCCCGACGGCCATCATCATTTCCTTCGCCGATCTTGCGCAGGGCGAAGAAGGGCGGCTGGCGCAGGTGACGCAGGTGGTTCGTCTGCTGCCCGGCGACGTGAACCTGGACAAGCTTTGCCGCGCCGACGAGATCGCCGATCGCGTGATCGCCGGCGAGCTGGATCTGCGCGAAGGCTTCCGCCTGCTGCGTGCGCTGGAACTGCCGGATACGCCGCTGCAACAGGCCGGCGTGATCGTCAGTTACGGCTTGTCCGCGGCGGCCATCGATGCGCTGTTCCTGCATAGCTCCTGGGTGGATCTGTGCGTGGCGGCGCTGGTGGGATTGCTGATCGGCATGATCACCATCCTGTCGGCCACGCGCCCGCGCCTGCAGGTGGCCAGCGATGCGATCTGCGCGATGGTGGCGACCTTGGTGACGATCGTGTTCAGTGCGTTCGTGGCGCCGTTGGCGATCAAATCGGTGGTGCTGGCGGGGTTGATCGTGCTGATGCCCGGCATGTCGCTGACGACGGCGGTGCGCGAGATCTCCAGCCAGCATCTGGTGGCCGGCATGGCGCGCATGGGCGGGGCGATGTCGACGCTGCTCAAGCTCACTTTCGGCACAGTGGCCGCCACGCAGATTTGCGCGGTATTCGGTATCGAGCCGCGGGATTTCGCGTTGCCGGCCTTGCCGTCGTGGGTGGATTACCCGGCCCTGCTGGTAGCGGCGATCGCCTTCGCCATGCTGTTCCGCGCGGCGTGGCGCGATTGGCCGGTGGTGATACTGGCGGTGATCGTGGGTTACGTGGCGACGCGCCTGGGCGGCGCCATTTCGATCAATCTGTCCGGCGCGCCGTTCGGCATTTTCCTCGGCGGTTTGCTGCTGAGCGCGCTGGCCAATGTGTATGCGCGCTACGCGGGGCGACCCGGTGCGGTGGTGCGTGAGCCGGGCATTCTGTTGCTGGTGCCGGGCAGCGTGGGGTTTCGCAGCGTTTCGTATCTGCTCGACCGCAATGCGTCGCTGGGTTTCGATTCCACCGTGCTGTTGGTGACGATCTTGATTTCGCTGGTGGCCGGCTTGATGTTCGGCGAATTGCTGGTTGCGCCGAGAAGGTCGCTGTAGGTTGGGGCGCAAACCCCAACGTTGATATGCATGTGAGATGGCTATGTTGGGGTTTGCACCCCAACCTACAAAACGCCGGCATAAGCCGGCGTTTTTTGAAGCCTCAGATCGCCAGATCCTTTTCCTTCTTGCCCGCTTTCAACGCATCGTTGAACCAGCGCGGGCGCTTGCCGCGGCCGGACCAGGTCTGCTCGGGATCGGCGGGATTGCGGTATTTCGGTGCCACCGAACCGGTGCCGCCGCCACGACGCTTGCCGCTGCGCACGCTGGCGCCGGCGCCGAATACGTCTTCAAAGCTGAGGCCTTCGGCATTCAACAAGGCGTGCACTTTTTCGCGCACCTTGGTGACTTTTTCCTTGCGCAGTTCGTCCTGGCGTGCCTGCGCCTTCTGGATCAGGTCGCTGAGCTGGCTATGGCTGAGGCTCTTGATATCAACGGCCATTAGGTGGACTCCGGTAAATGAAAAATGAGTGGGGCAAGCCGGGCTATTGATTTTAAGGATAAATGCCCGGACACGTTTTTCATTTTCCCGCATGAAACATCAAATTGCAAAGCAATGGACGTAATGGAGGGCTTTTAATGCCAATGGTCGGCGTAGGAAAAAGGCCGCATAAAGCGGCCTTTTTTCGTCGTGCCCATAGCGTCAGGCGAGTATTTCCATTAGCTCGTCGCGCGTAATGGCGCTGCTTTCGGCCGCGGCGCGGGCGCGATATTCCAGCGTGCCTGCCGCCAGGCCGCGTTCGCTCACCACCACGCGATGCGGAATGCCGATCAGTTCGATATCGGCAAACATCGCACCGGGACGCAGGCCGCGATCGTCCCATACCGTTTCGATGCCGCGTGCGGTCAGCTCGTTATAGAGCGATTCGGCGGCCGCATCGACTTCCGGCGAGTTCTTGGGATTGATCACGCACAGCGCCACGCGCCACGGCGCCATCGGCTCGGGCCAGATGATGCCGGCTTCGTCGTGGCGCTGTTCGATCGCGGCGGCGACGATGCGGCTGACGCCGATGCCGTAGCAGCCCATCAGCATCACCTGCTTCTTGCCCTGGTCGTCGAGCACGGTGGCGTTGAGCGCTTCGGCGTATTTGCTGCCGAGCTGGAACACGTGGCCCACTTCGATGCCGCGCGCGATCTGCAGTGTGCCGTGGCCATCCGGCGAGGGATCGCCCGCCACCACCTGACGCAGGTCTTCCACGCGCGTGACGCGCGCATCGCGTTCCCAGTTGGCGCCGGTGTAGTGCGTATCGTTGAGGTTGCCGCCGCAGATGAAATCGGCCAGCACCGCGGCGCTGCGATCGACGATCACCGGAATGGAGTCGGGCAGGCCGACCGGCCCGATGAAGCCCGGCATTACGCCGACCGCGGCGAGGATTTCCGCTTCGGACGCCAGCACCGACTCGCCCGCCAGTTCGGGCAGCTTGCCGGCCTTCACTTCGTTGATGTCGTGATCGCCGCGCAGGCACAGCGCGACCAGGCCGTGCTTGCCGCGCACCATCAGCGTCTTGATGACGCGATCGGCACCGACGCCGAAGTGCCTAGTGACGTCTTCCACCGTGCGCATGCGCGGCGTATCCACGCGCTGCAGTGGCGCCGAGGGAGCAGGGCGGCTGATCGCGGGCGCGACGGCTTCGGCTTTCTCGATATTGGCCGCGTACTCGGAACCGTCGGAGAACGCCAGCAGGTCTTCGCCGGAATTGGCCAGCACCTGGAATTCATGGCTGGCGTTGCCGCCGATGGCGCCGGTGTCCGCCTGTACGGCGCGGAACTTCAGCCCCAGGCGCGTGAAGATGCGCGTGTATGCCTGGTACATCGCCTCGTAGGTTTCGCCCAGCGATTCCTGCGTGAGATGGAAGGAGTAGGCATCCTTCATCAGGAATTCGCGCGCGCGCATCACGCCGAAACGCGGACGGATCTCGTCGCGGAACTTGGTCTGGATCTGGTAGAAGTTCACCGGCAGCTGCTTGTAGCTCTTCAGCTCGTTGCGCGCGAAGTCGGTGACGACTTCTTCATGCGTGGGGCCGTAGCAGAATTCCTGCTCCTTGCGATCCTTGATCTTCAGGAGCTGTCCGCCGAATTTCTCCCAGCGGCCGGTCTCCTCCCACAGCTCGCGCGGCTGCACCGAAGGCATCAGCATTTCGATCGCGCCGGCGCGGTTCATTTCCTCGCGCACGACCTGCTCCACCTTGCGCAGCACGCGCAGGCCCAGCGGCGACCAGGTGTAAAGGCCGGAGGCGAGCTTGCGGATCATGCCCGCGCGGATCATCAGCTGGTGGCTGGCGATCTCGGCGTCGGCAGGGACTTCCTTGACGGTGGCCAGGTGGAATTGGCTAAGGCGCATGGTTGGCTGGTTGGCTATGGGATAAAGCAGCGATTATAGCCGGCAGCCTGGGCGCAGCAGACGAAATCCGTAGGTTGGAGTGCAAACTCCAACATCGCCGTGCGCGGTGATCGGCCATGCCGGATCGCGCGAGCGCCTGCATGGCGACGTTGGGGTTTGCACCTGAGGTTTCCCCACGTTTTTCATACACAAATCTCCATCTGCTGGAGCAGCTCATCAGGTGGTGATTTAAGTAGTTCGATCCATGACAGCATCTGCGCCCTAGGCCATGGTCTGCTAAGCGCTTCAC